>Ga0302122_10000834_pt1 | contig 19204 bp, 16 predicted proteins | sample CB21_SCM_MG_FD_203115 | JGI IMG/M metagenome (GOLD analysis project Ga0302122, IMG submission 203115) | Marine microbial communities from Western Arctic Ocean, Canada - CB21_SCM | ecosystem: Environmental > Aquatic > Marine > Oceanic | place: Canada: Western Arctic Ocean | collected 2017-09-28
CATGCGATAAAGATATTCTTACGAATATCATAACATTGACCGTCACAACTGAGTATGCCAGTGATTTGGACTACACTATCAACGCCGCGGTGTTCGATACACCACAAGTCATTCCTGTCGATCCTAATTTTTTTAGCCAAACATACACTGGGAATATTAATAATGTTCCAATTATTCAATTTACCCTTCCTACTATGGATACAACCAGTTATCATTATGTATATCTTAGAATCAAAAATTTCCACGATAATAAATCAAAAATGTACGAATTTGTCTTGGAACGCACTAAAGCCCCCATCGATATGAATATCACCGCGGCCGATGTCACATCCGTTACCAAATCGCAAGTCATATTTGACTTGTTAGATTACACGAACTTGAGATCAGACGTGAACATCGTAACTGATATATACGTAAGCAATATCGACTCTTTCACAGACTTTGACTCAACATTACAAAAAACAGGCACTAAAACGTCAACTATCATACATGAAAGGTCTCTATCAAACCCTCTAACAGATTCCAGTTATTATGTATTTGTGAGGAACACAGACGTGTCGACAGGTCAACAAACACCAACCTTTAAAATTCACTTGGAGACTCCTGTTGTAGAGTCACCTGAAATCAATAATATTGATTTTGCTGTCACGCGAGACATGTTGTCATTCAACTGCAACATCGTCAATTCTTTGGGGTTCGACTATACTTTCAAGATGAAGGTTTTTGACACACCTCAAGTTACCACTGATATAGATGTCTTATTTAACGGCGCAACCTTTTCATATTCAACGCTAACGCTGCCTGTCACACCTTTAAGATATGATGATAAACCCGTCGCTGAAGTAATCTATCAACCCTTCATACTGACCGAACCTCATTACGCATACATATACATAGAAAGAGAGAACGGAGAAAATGAAATCATTGAAAAAACAATCCAAAGATCGAGCGTGCCGCGTCTCGACCTAAATACGACAGCAATCGACCTGCTTTCAGTAACATCTGCAGAACTTGAAATTAAGTTACTTGAATATGACACACTATCTAAAGATAGTAGTATTGTGACAGATATTCGTATCTCTAGCCAGAGTGTACAACCTAATACCATAACGTTTCAGGAGACTCTTGAGGGTCAAAACTGGAATCAAACTGGTATTACCAAGCTAGAGACGTTTACATTCGACCGACCTGGCGGAAACCTAATTACCGATTATTACCTTTATCTGAGAAACACTGACGTCATCACAGGTCAAACAACACCTGTATTCAAAATGCTCATTGATGCTGCCTCAATTTCAACTGGAGATACACCCATCGTAACGAATATTGGCTTTGTTAAATCGATTACGGGACTTGATTTTTCGGCAAATGTAGAGAACACCTTAGGGTACTCTTATTCAATCACCGTGAATGTATACCAATCGCCTCAAATATTAGAATCTGCTTTGTTTGACACGGCTCATTTTGTTACTACCTCTACGACTGACCAAGATTTGAGTCACAGTTTTTTGGCATCAACTCATTTCGCTATCGATACTACCGTGCCACATTACGCATACATATACATACAAAGAGCCAATGGAGTCAACGAGTTTATTGAGAAAATTATACCACGGTTGGACACCCCAAGAACAGATTTGATTATTTACGATATTGATGTTGAAAGCGTTAATGTTGCCAATGTTGGGTGCATTCTGGATCTTGCGAATGTTTCACTGGGCAACGTTACCTATTATGTAAGCAGCGAGCGCATAACCGATTTTGACTGGGTTGTTAACAACTTGACACCAGAATACACCACGGATGCAAACCTAACTATCACACACTATGACGTTATAACTTAGAAAGTAAAATATTATAGATAATAATGGAAAAAACAATAACGACGACACCCCGAAGTATAGACGACACAATGTATTACATTTACGCGAAACAAAGGGACGACGCCACGGGTCAGACATCCGCAATGAGCGCATTTGAGTTGGACGTCACCGCCCCTTTGCCTTCGTTTACTTACATCGGCGTGTTGAAAAACGCCGATAAAATCATTATTTCGAGCGACATCATATACACGACAAGCGATTTGAACTACACAATTAGAATCGCAATCTACGACGAACCGCAAAACACAGCGAACGTCGACTCCTTGTTCTCTACCAGCGAAACCGTGTCGATAAGCTCAAACAGTAGTCATTCTGGGTACGATTTCGAATTCGTTTTTCCTGTGGACGCAACCGCGCGTCACTTCGCATACGTGCTCGTTGAAAATTATCACTGTACCAAAAGACACTTCGAAACCCTTGTTTTCGACCGCACACGGGTTAATGTGAACGCTTCGGCTCCGATATTCGCCCTCAACTTTGTGCAGTCGCCAGAGGGAGTTTTGTTGGCGTGGACCCAAGAGGACAACGGCGACGCAATCGTGGAATGCTACAAAATTGAGTACGGACTTGTTGGTGAAACCCCGATTACGACCGTGTTTGTGACGGAAACCTCCCACCTCCTCAGGGGTCTCTCACTGAACAGTGACTACTCGGCGACCGTGACCAAGGTGACGAACCTCAACCATCCCGAGTCCGTGGAAACCACCTTCACCAGGCTACAACAGACACTGCAACTCGATTTTACAGCCCTTGTTGATACTTTTTTGAGCACAGACGATACCCCTTCCACCATGACGTTTGATTGTAGTCTGGGCGTTTACCCAGCAACGGTTTCGGTTTTGGAGATTAAATTAACATTCCCAACAGCAAACGCAACTAACACAACAGAGGTACTTCCAACTTTGGTGACAGGAGGTGGTGCGTTTGCCACGACTTCTTATTCGTATAATTTTAATAAATCATTTGCGAATTCGATCAATCCAATAACATTTACTCTTGATACAATTGATCCCGAAAGTGCCTTTTCAAAGGATGATATCACAATAGAGATAATACAATTGACTTATGACCCAACAACACCCGAAGTTCCTTTATTCATTCGCATCCAAGCGTGTAATTATACACTTGCGGCTTCTTACAGTGTTATTTTACCCCAAATCTTTCCTACGATTCAAATCAATGATGCGACAACCACTTTGGAAATACAACACTTGTCTTCTCATATACAATTTCCTATTGATATGCAAATTTCATATACTACATCTAAATTATCAATACCATCGGCAACTTACACACTTTATACAAACGCTCCTCATAATATTGTTATTACACCGACGCTTGTTGATGTTGACGGAGATTCTCAAGTTTACATAGATTTGAGTGATTTTTCAGTAACTTATATTGCAAATAATGGGACGAGTCGAATTGGGGTGCACCGTGAAGGTGGTTCACCAGGATTGAATTACATTTCGTCCCATGTGAAATTAGTATTACGTCCTCAAACGATAGTTTTCGATACACCCTTAACCTTCATCGTTGATGTTTGTGTTACAAAACAGGATATTGCTTTGGGGTTCTTAAAAGTTGATGTCACACCCCATGCCCAGTGTCCTCTAATCGGTTTTAATGTCTCCCAAGTAAACACAACAACGTTTTCTTTGAATCCACTTCCTTACGTTTTATTCAACAATTTGTTGGCTACCAATAGATTACCTTTACATAATGGAATATCAAACATCTACAAGATAGGTGAGGCGACATTTCAACTGAATGATACATTGTTGCCGATTGCGACATGGTTTCCAATATTCAGTTTAGAGTCTTCCACGGCTTCTATGGTTGATACCACTCGTATATACACTTTTAGTAGGCCACTCCCGCCTTTGCCGAGTTTGCCCCCCACACTCATCGTCACCTCCAAAACGGTGTCCTCGGTCAGCCTTTCGTGGGTGGAAAACGACAACGGCGACACCACTGTGACCGACTACCTCCTCGAGTATAAGGCTCAATTGGCCTCGGTTTGGACTGGGGTCGTGGTTTCCAATAGTGTGTCCTCGTACATCCTCAACGTATTGAGTTCAAACACGGTGTACGACCTTCGAGTCACCAAACGGACCGACCTGAACAACGCCATGTCCTCCATTGTCACCGACTCCACAATAAAGGTTGAAGCGTTACCCCCCACGCTCTCCGTCGCCTCCAAAACGGTAGACTCGGTCAGCCTTTCGTGGACGGAAAACGACAACGGCGACACCACTGTGACCGACTACCTCCTCGAGTACAGGGCTCAATTGGCCTCGATTTGGACTGGGGTAAACACGAATTCCGTATCTATCAAAATCACGGGTGTTGACGAGTATGTTTATACACGGCCGTTTGATGTAACCGAGTTCAGGTTGACCGACTTTGACGGTAACATTCTTGCATATACGATCGAGACCGATTTCTTAACATACGAATATTTGTTAACTCTTGGTGGATCGGTTTCAACAGGAAGTGATATTGTGGGGATGTCAAACACGTTACAATCATTCGAATATAGAATGTTTTGGTATGGGTCAAATGTTGGTTCGTATTTCAATTTGATTCCCGTTGATCCTAGCGCACTCGTTGCGCGAGTAGACTTGGTGTTTTCTCAATATGATAGGTCATCAGACGTGGAAATAACTTTTAGAGGACAAACACATGTCGTGCCTTCTTTACCTTCAAACGATCAGGCTACTTGGCATGGCACCTCATTCGAGGATATGCAGAAACAGACGGCTGTTTATAACCCGAGTGTTGTGGTGACGATCATGTCCAAAACGTCGTACCTACAGCCCTATAATTTTACATTGGAGGATGAATCGGGGGATTCTATCCCGTATACGATTACTGATAACATGGGATCTTTCATCGATTTTAATGCCTCTTGGGAGCCATCGAGAATCCACATCCCAGCCATTACGGATAACGGATATCAAATCAATTACTACAAGATATTTCCTAATGATCAATACGAAATAGGTGATACATTCACATTGACATACGACTTAACTAAAACGGTTAGAAAAGTGCACATCGGTTATCTCATATACCAGCGGTCAGTAGATGTACAGATCCAAGTCGGAGGGCAAACCGTACTAGTAAATTACCCTACTTATTCAATTGGACCAGGTGGGACCCAGTATGGCGCGTCCATACAGGAAGCGACGTTTGAACCCATACCAATGTATACTTTGTTCGGCTTGGAGTCCAACACGTCGTACGACTTCCAAGTGACCAAAAATACAGACGTGAACAGCCCCGTGTCTTCTGTCGTGACCGACTCCACTGAGCCGATTGAAGCGTTGCCACCCACACTCTCCGTCGCCTCCAAAACGGTAGACTCGGTCAGCCTTTCGTGGGTATCCAACTCCAACGGCGACGCAGGCCTAACGGGGTACGAACTCGAGTACAAGAAAACATCCGAAACGACGTTCGCATCAGTGGCCGTAGTTTCCACATCCAAGACTCTGGTTGGCTTGGACTCCAACACCGAGTACGACTTCCGTGTGACCAAAATCACAGACCTGAACAGCCCCGTGTCGTCCGTTGTCACCGACTCCACAAAGGCCGAAGCGTTACCTCCCACACTCTCTGTCGACTCCAAAACGATGTCCTCGGTCAGCCTTTCGTGGGTGGAAAACGACAACGGCGACGCGTCCGTAACTGGGTACGAACTCAAGTTCAAGAAAAATTCAGAATCGGTTTACGCAGCCTATACTTTGACCAGCACCATCGTATCGGTTTACGCAGCCTATACTTCGATCAACACCATTGTGATCGGCTTGGAGTCCAACACCGCGTACGACTTCCGCGTGACCAAAAATACAGACGTGAACAACCCCGTGTCTTCTGTCGTGACCGACTCCACAGCAAAAGCGGACGCGTTGCCCCCCACACTCTCCGTCGCCTCCAAAACATCCAGCTCAATCAGCCTTTCGTGGGAAGTTGGTGACAACGGCGACACCAATATAACCAACTACCTCCTTCAATACTTTAATACGTCCATAGTTCCACCAGTGTTGCTATCAGTGACCGTAGTTTCCACAGCCACAACCAAAACTCTGCTCGGCTTGGAGTCCAACACAGTGTACCGCTTCCTATTGACCAAAAATACAGAAATGAACAACCCCAGGTCTTCTGTCGTGACCGACATCACAGCAAAAGCGGACGCGTCGCCCCCCACACTCTCCGTCGCCTCCAAAACGGTGTCCTCGGTCAGCCTTTCGTGGGTAGTTGGTGACAACGGCGACGCCTCCGTCATAGGATACACAGTTGAATACTTTGCAACGTCCATATTGCCCCTCACGCTCAACTCAGTGAACGTAGTTTCCACAACCACATCCGAGACTCTGAGCGGCTTGGAGTCCAACACCGCGTACCACTTCCGCGTGATAAAAAATACAGAAGTGAACAACCCCGTGTCGTCCGTTGTCATCGACTCCACCCTGATAACACGGCGAATTGACATGTACATGACAGAACACTCAGTGAAATACTCTTCTAACAAACACGCTTATAATGTTAAGATTGATGAATTACTATTTTACGATGTGTATGGGGTTAAATGTGAATACGAAATAACTATCGTTAACCCAAATATGGCGGGTGAGGGGCACAGTGAGGTAAGTATGACATATTTCTATGACAGATTGACCCAGTTCTACAGAGGAGCAGGGTTAGGGTGGTCGGTGGATTGGTATATTGATCCTGACTTAAAACAAAGTTTTTATGACCAAATTATGATAAGCGTTCAAGTTCCCAAGAATGCGTTCAGGATGGTTACAATGTTCACAAAACAAGATCGATCGTGTGGTGTGTTTTTTGACTTTCCAGAAAACCCAACGGGGACACCCGTATTCGCCCACCAGACTTTTGATCGTGAAACGGGTGGAAATATTGTGGGTGTTATGAGAGACCATTATTTCACAACAGATGGAACGGCGACTGGGCCACCGATGTTTGTATAAACACGTGAGTAGAACAAATATGATGTGATTGTATTATTTTAATCAGAGGGTATTGAGGAATACCGTTTTGTTTTGTTTTTACTTTATTCAATATACATCAATAGTTCCAGAAACGACAACCCTTCATCCTTGAATTCGGGCAGAACCTCCGTCATCTCGCGCACTTTCCGACACAGCGTATCCTTCATCTCTTGGTTTTCATCCAGGAGGTCGAGGTTCTCGCGCACAAAGGCACAGAGTTTATTCATGTGAATCACAAACTCTCGGTCTCGCTGCTCAAAGACGAGGTCTTTTGCAAGTGAGATATCGGGTTCGACGGACGACTTCAAAAGCGTCCACTCCTCATCCTCGTAAAACATATTAATCACATTCGCCCAGGCGTCATTCTTGCTATGGAAATACCAAATGAATTTGCGCAAGGTGTACAAAAACCGCGCAGAGCGGACAGCCGACGTGATGGGTCCGTCTCCAAAGACAAGCGAAAGCGACATTCCGTCGTCGTCGTTAAGGAAACGGTTCGCGATACGGCCCGCGATGATCGGATTCTCCGATAACTCCGTGGCGAACTTCTGCGCAACTGCGTGCGAGCGAGTCATTGAGCGAGTCGTGCGAGTCGTCCACATGATGGGTTGCTACCTTGAGATGTTTCGCTCTTTAAGTGAAAAGAATTTCAAATAACACACTGTTCAATGACGTCGCTTTCGTCGTAGGTTAACTTCAAAGCAACAATGACGCATGTATTAAACAAACTCAATGCGGTTGGTATGTATAGTGATTGCTGGGAAGTCAAAATACCGAAAGTAAACATGAACGCGAGACCCGTTAAATTCAAAAGTAAATAAGGCATAGAGATGTCGTTTGTCGATTTGGAAGTAAAAACCTTGTAAATCTGAGGAAACATCTGAACACCTAGGAGACATCCACCAATGTAGGCGAAAATATCCACATAAGAGTTACCCATTAGTTCTTTCCGTGTCATTCTTTAGGTGGAAATTTCATTTGAATTTCATTTCTAAGTTAAGTAAAGCGCAAATTCGTGTTTTCACCACAAATACCTGTGACTGAACCACTTGGCGCTGTGTCTGGTGGCGGTACCGTGACGCGCATAGTAAGCCCGTCGACGACGCGGGTCCCCGTGGTCCAAGTGGGAATACAGCTTCAATGGCGATTGATCTTTAAATTGTTGGTATCGATTGTCCCCAAAATGAATTACTCGTCGACTGTTGCGGAACACCGCCATATACTTTTTGTGTTTGCGCGTGGAGCGACAAAGCACGTAGAGGCATTCTTGAAGTCATACCACATTTAATATTTAGTATAGCGCAAAGTCGTGTATCCTAGCACCATTGTGTCGCGGAAAAAACCGTCTCGATCAGCATCTTCCATTAGATCCCAGATGTCCCGAACATCTTGACAAGTCTCTGGGCGATGTAATCCCAGAGTTGCGAGAATACCACACCAACTTGACCCATTATTGCGTTTATAATAGAACCAACTCATCTCGTTGTCAAACAAACTAATCCATTCTTTTTCTGTATCGGTTATGTTGTTCTTGAAAAAGTTCTTGAAATACTCAATCAACTGTTCCAAGCGTCCGTCTAACGGTTTGTTAATTTTTTTATAGAAACCATTTTTGTCTGAATCTGTCATGTGAGTCCATGTTTGGCGAATATGTTCGTCGGTCTGCGCATGCGCGTACTCGGCGTCATTCAACTTTTCGCAGAGTGTTTTATGAAGAACCTGCCAATATTTTTCTTTTTGGGAGTCGATGAAGTACTCACAAAGTGTGTTGTCAAAAAGACCTTGCCACGTAGGTTTGTACCGAAACGCGCCTTTCGGTTTCGAAATTGTATCATGCAACTTTTTGAAGTGAGTGATTATATTTTCAAGGCGCTTGTCTCGGTGAATGCGCTTTGCTATCACTTGAGCGAGAACACAAATACCACCGACAATGGCGATCGTTTTCGAGCGAGTCATGCTTCTTACCTTGTGGGGTGTCTTTCTTTAAGTGGAAAGAATCAGTTTTTTCATTGGAGGATGGTATTTATGAATACCGTTTTTGTTTTGTTGTTTAATTCAGAAATTCCTCAAATTCCATACCAGGCAGCGCCAGAAACTCAAACCCTTCTTCCTTGAAGTCTGGCAGCTGATTCATCATTTCGATGATTTTCAGACACATCACAACTTTGAACCTCGGGTTTTCACACATAAGGTCAATGTTGTTGCGCATAAAATCCGTGAGTTTCTTCATGTGGACCGCAAACTCACCATTTCGCTGTTCCATGAGGTTGGCGACTGCATATGTCATTGTGACAAACCCATACCCATTCATCATTCGAATCCTCATTTGTGCTTCCTGATCCCAATAGGACTTGGATCTCACCTGGAACACATTGATCCATTGGCGCAAGAAATAACGATACCGCGCGCGGCGGACGGATGGCTCGATTGCTTCGTGGAAACGAGCATCCTTGGAAATGCATGAAAAAGAGAACAACGTTTTACAAACATCGTCGTCACCACATGCTTCCCAAACACCCTCCTTCGTTCCTTCTTCATAGAGCGACATTCCGTTTCTCGAGTTGAGGATATGTTTCGTGATGCATTGTGCGATGCAAGGGTTCTCCAAGACATCCTTGATGAACGCCCCCGTAACTGCGCGTGCACCCGAGCGAGTCATCATAGCCATCTTGAGGTGGGGGATGCTTCTTACCTTGGGGTAGGACACTCTTTAAGTGGAAAACACGGTTAGAAATCGTCGGCATGAGAGGTCATTTCGATACACCCCCTGATCTTAGCGTTCGGGCAATACGATTCTGCAGTTTCGACGAACGCATTTGTCAAATCATCCAACTCTTCATAACTCCATGTATCTATTTCAGTATCAAAAATGTTATCCATTATAATATCATTATCAAACCAATCTGAAAACTTTGCAAAGAAACCATGTACAAATCTTATTTCTTTGTTTTCTCGGTTATTATCCCATCCTAATCCGCCTTCTACTCTGTTTAAATAGGGTAGATTCTGATTTTGTTCTAGTTGGCACATTTCTTTGATTTGGAGAACAATCTCTTTATTTCTACCACTTTCGCATAAAGTCTTTAATTCCATCCAGCTCTGCATGGTTTGTGTTGACGCGGTTTTCGATATACTAAATCGTAATCTATATTCATGTGTTGAAATAGATATTCGAGTCATTTTGGCTGCGGTTTCTAGGTCAGTTCGTTGACCTTGTTTGCTAAGGGTGCCTAGTTCCTTAAAGTCCCCTTCTTTTTTACAATAATCTGCGGCTTGCTGTGAGGTGCCTTTGCGGGCTTCTATGTGTGCCCTAGGGAGTTGTTTCTTGAGGGATGATAATGATTTGCTGTTTGCCAGTTCGGCATAACACTGAAGGTGTGGGGTTCCTGACTCTCCTTGTTCCTGCCCTATTATACAGTATTTAAGGGCGTCCCAAAGTAGGAACATCTCTAACTCGTTTTCGATAGGATTGTTAATCGTGAAGCAGAAGTTTCTGACTCGAGTCATTATTATTAAGGACCCGTATTCTTTAAGATTGAACGTTTACATCCAACTCTTCATAACTCCATCTTTAAGTAATTTCAAACTTCGATATTTTTATTTTACGGCCACGTTTGTAGGCACTAAGATGATAGAAGAGATGTTCACAACATTCGTGACGGAAAAGTTTCGGTTCTAATAAGCATTTGGTGTCAATTCCATATTTGATTGATAACATTTTTTCTAACTTGGTTCTTTCATCGTTTGTGAAAAACTTTACAAAGTTTGAACATTCACCATCATAATGAAAACCAACGAACCTTTGTGTTTTGTATATAGCGAACCCATTAAATGCAGACATCACATCAATGCTATCGGAAGGGGAATCTTTTAGTTTATTTTTAATTTCTTTTAGCATAATTTTCTCAACTCGCCTACAATCAATCATATTTGGGAACCCCCAAACCTGGTGCTTAAAATCATCAAACATTAGCGCCCAACAGTCATAGTAGACGCCTTTGCAGTTAAAAGATAAACAATCCCATTCGTCCTCGTCGTCTTGCAAAGACGTACTTATCAGATCAAGGTTCCATTTCCTAGAACCTTTATCGTCGCTGTCGATCATAAAGTGGTACTGTACATTTTGTAGCTCATGTAGCAGCTCCAAGCACTTGTTTCGTGCCTTCGCTATTCGAACTGTCCTAAGACGGGATTGATTAACAATGTTTTCAATAAGTACATTTTCCTTCTGTGATTGATACGAGAGTAAAAGCTGTTCACTATTATCTTTGCAATTATCGTACACAAAAATACACGTGATCTTCGTTTGTCTCAATTGATCTCTTAGTGCATCAATGTTGGTGAAAATATCTTTCAAATAAGGTTCACAGTCACGTACGCAGAAACATAAAGCAATATGCTCCAATCCAACATGTGTTTCACTTTTATATTCTTCAACTTTATTCGATTTACAAAAACCATACCAAATCTTTAATAAAAATAAAATAACGATTAATATGAATAATACAATGCAAAACCACCATGATGTTTGACGAAATTTTGTTAGTTTACTCTGCCCCCTATTTCCAGTCATTGGTATATATTTACATTTCATTAAATTTAAGTTTAAAAAAGATAAACTATTGAAACCCACTCACTTCAATTCATTTTGTGTACATACATATTGACTACCCTTCCATATCAACCAACTTATTATTTTCGTCGTAGCGGTGGCGGTGGAGGAGCTGGGGGTGGGGCGCGAAGTCCTGAAGGAGGAGGTTTAGGAGGACTCGGTTTCATGTTTTGTATGTTTTTGATAGTACTTTTCATGAGATTTTCTAAATATTGGGTCGGCTTCCCGTATTTTCCAGAGAAGTTTTTACCTGGAGCATTGAATAACTTTTCTTTTGATTTCAAGTACGGTTTGATGGTTGAGGGTGCTCTGAGTTTTTTGAGCTGTCTTTCACTGAAGTTTCCGTGTCTATCCAGTATTATTTTTATAGCATGATTTTTTTGCATGAGCTTTTCGCGAAAATTTTCTTCTACCAAAGGTGTATTTTTGGGAGATGGCGTGCGTTGTCCCGTGGGTTTCCGCCCCGCCCACGCGGTAGCATTTGGGGCGTTGACTCTTCTTTTTGGAGAAGGCATGCGTTGGACCACGGGTTTCGTTTTAATTGGAGAAGAATTATGGTTCGGTTTTTTGTCACGGCAGGTTGCTTTCAAATACGCGATTTGATCTTGATATGCCTCAGCAAGTAATTGGGTCGGTGTTTTTCCTCTCGGTGTTGATCGAGATTGGCATTGAATGTAAATATGCTTCGCCCCTGTATTATCAATCCTTTTGACAACACTCGTTGAGCCTATATTTTTCGCTGATATACGAGCCTTACTAACCATGTAGTATATATTGTCAAATGTTACGACATTAATAAAATAATTTCAACTACTCTTATGTCAAATGTTACGACATTAATAAAATAATTTCAACTACTCTTATGTCAAATCGACACACTCCACGGCACACACGACAGGCGCCTTGGGTGGGTTTGAAAGTAAGACATACGGATCAAATACCAACCGACACAACGGACATGTGTTGTTTCCCCGTCGTATCCAACCACCGATGCACTTAGGATGGAAGGTGTGTTTACATGGCAGTGGTCGGTGTTTTTCTTTGTCGCACCTACATAAGCACACAGCGCAATCGATACGCATTGTGATAAAAATGTAGTCATCCATGCTCGACGTGCGAGTTACCTTGTACGCTAATGCGCTTTAAGTGGGAAAATTTCCTTGAGAAATAAACGACCTTCGTCTCGGAAATCAAGATGTCTCTCACTTTGTTCGGAAATAAGTTTATAAAATATATTATTGAACCATTGATTCACCTCATCGTTCTTCTGTACGGTTTCTTTGTGCCTTCTTACAAAATCACACATCTCTTTCATAAAGACAATTTTAACCTTGTCGACGTTCTGTATGCACTCGCGGAGTTTAACAATGTCTCTGTTCGCTATAATGATGACAGTTTCTTTTCGAACAGATGTTGAGTAATATTGGAGTTTATCTGCCCAATCAACCATCCAATGAACACACTGGGCGGCGCGTATTTCAGGCTCAATCGCTTCATGGAAGCGAGCGTCATTCGACAATGCGGCAAACGTCAATAAGCTTGTGATGCGGTCAGATACTTTGTCGGATCCTTTTGCGATATGTTTTGCGATACATTGCGCTACACATGGGTTTTCCAATACGTCCATGATGGCGTGGGTCATCTTTATTTATGTTTTGTGATCCAAGTCTTAGAGTGATATTTTAATAATATAAGTTATACTATATGCAGAAAAGCAATGGGCGATCCTTAAAACAGAAATCCGATCAAAGATTTATGTTAATGATGATTATAGGGGCTTGTATTTTCTGGGGTGGAGTTATTGCTTTTCTAATTTGGAAGTTTGCATAAATTACTTATACAAGAGGATCGCGCATTGAAAGGTGACGCATAGAGCGCGCAGGTATAGATCGAGTAAACTGGGGGACACGAGCGTGTTCAAGAAAAACTAGAATTCGTTCTTCTTGAATAGGATTGTCTTTATTATGCATCATAGGGTAGGTGGGAACCCCCCAGCTCCACTGGATTTTACTTGCATGCCAAGCGTCCGAGACTTCTTGGCAGCTCACCATATCACAGGGCGCCATCTTCCGAATAATCGTGCGAATGTTTTCGCAAATATACGCACGGAAGTAGTAAAATCCTTTTTCTGTTGCAATGCTCTTATTTTCACTCACAAGTGATATAACACGATGAATGTACGCAACCGTGTCTTGAACTGAATAATCCATTTCAAGCGATGCCAACCGTTGAGTTTGCAACTCAACCAAGTTGTCGATAAACATCTCACGTTGAGTGTGCAGCCGAGTTTGCATTCGAGTGTTGGCCACCATGTTTTCTTATTCTACGATGTATCGTTCTTAAGGTGAATAAATTTAAAATTAAAACATAACTTAACATAAATGCCAACAAAAACCTGTGTGAAACGAATGATAAAGGCGATGAAGAAACAACCTACACAAACCCTGTTGATGTCGATTATCATCCTTGTGTTCATACTGGCGATTGTTCAAGTACTTCGTCGTGACCCACAGGTGGAAAAACTAGATTGGCTAAAAAATTTGTTTGGGCTTGGTGAGGAGACCAACAGCAGCAGCAGCACAGGGAACGACAGCAGCAGCACAGGGAACGGCAGCAGCAGCAGCACAGGGAACGGCAGCAGCAGCAGCACAGGGAACAGCAGCAGCAACAGCACAGTGAGCGACAGCACGGGGAACCAAGTATATGCAAAAGTGTCTGCGCCAGGATTAACCCGAATCGACCCCTCACATAATCAAAATATAGATCTACCAGATTATCCCGACGGATTCGTTGGAAATTTGGACGCATGCAAAGATATGTGCAACTCACTAGATGCATGTAAAGGGTTTAATATAATGGAACAGCGTGATGGTGTTATTGTTGAAGAGGACGATATGTGTTTTTTCAAAAACAATACAGTAGACAACAGAGAACACAGCAGTCGTTGGGAATTGTATTATAAGCTATAATTCCGTGGACATTAGAAAAGTTCTAACTTGATTTTGCCATTTCAAGAGCATCAAATATATTATTACTTGCATCTCGCAGATCATCAATGGACCATTTGTTTTGAAGCTTGAAGCAATACGTTTCAATTTCGTTTATCTCCTTCTGGAACGGACGTACACCATCCCTGCTTTTTATGTTCTGAATCACATCAAACATTTTATGAATCAAGACGGTTCGGAATCGTTTAAATCTATCCTCCATGAGAACGGTTTCATTGAATCGTAAAAGTGAAAACAGAGTTGAAGCGTAATAAATAAATTCCTCAATCAAATAGGAACCAATATATACCATATAATTATGCTTTACGATACGAGCCTATTGGGTCAAAATCAGATTCCATCTGTTTTTTGTGTTGTCTTCGCAAACTGTGTCTATCCATTTTGTTTCCAAGTCGAGCAGCTCTGAAAAAAAAATATAAGTAAGGTATATGTACGGAAATTACCAATATAATGCAAACGCAGAAAGAATATTGATGCGTAATTATAAAATTAAAGTTTATTTCATTTGGACTCTTCTAGCAATCCTCAGTTTGACAATCGTATTTTTCACGGGCAAGTGGATATTAGAAAAGTTCTAACTTGAAGTTAATTTCATTGTAAAATCTCTATTAGATATAACTCCATGTTCGCGACATCTCGTTTCATCGTGTCGTAATCTTGGTCTTCACAGGGAGTTCGTTTGAGCCAACACTTCCCGACGCGGATTGTTTCTGTCGTTTGGGAAATTAGATCCATGTGTTGTCGTTTTGTGCATGTGAAAAGGGTGCGCTTTGTGTAATAGTTAAAATCAAGATCAAGCTTATTCGCTACGATCCGACCTCGGTCGTTGCAATTTCGAATGTGTTCAGAAACCACAGGGTAGCTCAGAATATGAAACGAACGTTCACAATGTAACACGATCAACGCAATGTCCACGGCTTGATTTTCAACGAGTAACTTTACTGTTGTCAAATCAGACGAGTCTTCGTATTTTTCGGAATACTTTTCCGCATACAACCCCTTCACAATTTCCATGACCCCACGTAGGAGAATAAAAGTTTCATCCACGGTGGAAACCCCGACCAAGTTGATGAGTGCTTCATGAACAGTGTTCATCAGTTTGATTACTATTGTCTATCTGTCTCTTTAAGTGTAAACTTCTCCGTAGATGTCTTTCAAAAACAAAGATCCACCTTCGTAAAAATCAGGTAGATCGTCCATCATTTCAACAATCTTTTCGTGAACAACTTGACTGAAAACAGAGTCCTCCATTAGAATCGCAGATTGACATCGCATATAGTCACAGAAATCCAGCATATGATCCACAAACTCGGCGTCCCGTTCGTGGATAATATTTTGAATTACCGAGTTGTCCATGTCAAAGAAGGAGGGGGAATCTCTGATGATGGATTCTTCCAAATCTTTGTAGTACTTTGTCGTTAATTTGAATTCTTGGATCCAATCGCGAACATACATACGAAACTGGGCACGTTGTTTAACAGGTGTAATCGCCTCTTGAAATCGTTCGTCTTTGGAGATTGCTGCGAATGCGAAAAAGGTCTTGCATTGTTCTACATCGCTTATAACATCCGTTTTGTTGTACGCGCCAAACTCTTTGGCAGATGGATTCGCAAATATGTGTTTCACAATACACTGTGCCACACATGGGTTCTCTAAAACTTCTTTGATAAACTCACCGTCCATCTTATTTAGTGACTTTAAACTCTTTAAGTGGAAGAGTCGAGTAGGGCACAAGGAGAAGAGGCTGATGAAATGATATGATGGGTTTATTATGAATCCAGGTTGCGTGCTGTGTTTGTGTTGGGGAGGATGGTTCAGTGGTAACCATAAAGTTTAAGAGCGAATACCGAGGGTTGTGGACTGTTCCAAACGGTGTGCCCTCTGGAACAGTCAATTTAACATTTTCAATCATATCGGGTCGATCGCATTGATGCTTCTCCATACGCGCCATCCAGTCTTCGTTTGCTGACGAATAGGTGTAGAAAATAAATGTCTGAGGGTACATGTGCTTCAAACCTTTCCATAAAAAATATGCATTGACATCGTTCGGACTGACATCAAGAATAAGTCTACTTCCATATTTGTCGGCATGATGTATGAGCTCGATAATCGAATGATTGCATTGATAAAATGCACTCCAGTTAAAAGAATGGTACGTGTTTGGGTATGTGAGAATACCGTGATGGATCGTATCGAACACCTTTGTGTTGTCGTTTATTGATTTCTGTAGATGTTGATAGGATATAATCGGTTTTCGAATAGGTGTCACGAGGGTGCGCCACATTTCCTGTGCTGTAAACAGTCCTTTAAGCGAATCTAACCTGTTTATTGTGTGTTTTTACCAAAGATTTTATTTTCAAACATGATTTTGTTTTAGAAAACTCGGGTTTCTTTTTTTGGTTACTACAGTAGCATAACATCAATAAACTAATGAGTCCTAACAGTAACTGGACAAGTAGGCGCATTTACAATATGCAGGTTATTTTAAATCGAGGCGCCATAAATCAGAGGTGGACATTGCTTCGTAATTCTCTTTTTTCACCTGAAGCTTGTTCACGAATGTTTTTTTTGTTTCGATATTTTCCAGGGTGAATGCATCTAATCGTATACTCAACAGCGTCTCATAATTGAGTACGTTGAATCCATGAGATTTGAGTTGTTGATGGATGTATTCTTTCGTTTGTTTGAATATTTTTATTTTTTCATCCATGACAAGTTCCATGAATCGTATTTGTGTCAACAAGTGAGTCAAATGTGATTCCCATGATTGAACCTTGTGGTTCTTCCTTTTTTCAATTGTTTTCAACTTTTCTTGGGCGAACAGACTAATGATATCATTTGGAGATTCGAATTTTCGGATGACTCCCGTTTCATCAAAACAATGCATGTTCGTCGTATTTAGTGTTGAGGTCAGCTTAAAAAAAGAATCGATGTCGGGTACGTCTGTTGCGTTCAAATGAACGACAAAGTGGGGTGAGTTCTCACTGCTGTGATTCTCAAACATGTTAATCTTATTTTCGTCCTGTAATTGTTCGAGAAACTCCTTATAATCCGATGTCCACTTTCCAATGGGGAGCTCGGTGATTGTCAGTTTTGTTTTATCCAGTTTCCAAACGCCACGCGTCATAAACTTTTGAGTACTGATTTGTTCGATGCTCCCAAGGAACCCGTTATACCAAGGCTTCATCTCGAGTTGGTTTTCGTTGTTCAAAAGGCGCCTCAGATTTTCAACCACATCTTTTGGATTATAACACGGAATCGACGTACTGTACCCTGTTCCAATCCCTTCGCATCCGTTCACCAATATCAGAGGCATTGTTGGAACAAAGTATACGGGCTCAACTTGTGTACCGTCGTCTTCCTCATATTCAAGGATTGGATCGTCGTCTTCATGGAACAATGACTCCACTTTGGATGTGAGTTGTGTAAAGATATAACGTGGACTTGCAGCATCCTTGCCTCCCATTAAACGCGTACCAAATTGCCCTTTCGGTTCAAGAAGGTTGATATTATTGGAACCCACATAGTTTTGTGCCATTCCAATAATAGTTGCCATGAGACTTTGCTCACCATGATGGTAACATGTTTCCGAACTCACAATTCCTGCCAACTGACTGATTTTTATCTCGCTATTCCCGCTGCGCTTTCTACAAGCAAACAGTACTTTCCGTTGGCTCGGTTTCAACCCGTCCATTACAGATGGGATGGAACGTTTATTATCAGCAATTGAAAACCACCGCAGATCGAGATTGACGAAATCACTCGTGGTGATTGTGTTTTGTTTGTGGTCCAGTGTTTGTTTAGAGATTGTACCCTCTTTGATCCAAACCTTACGAGCATCTGAAAGGGTTTTCTTAAAAGCCAGATCAATGGCACCGTCGTCGTCATGTTTATAAGTCAACAAGGTTTCCTTCAGGTTTGAGAAATACCCTCTTGCTTCAGCTGCGGTAGACGTACCCAGTCCTTTGTAGTATTTGATGGACCAGTTTTTTGAGAGATTTCCTTGACTGTCCTTCCATGTGATGTAGTCTTGTTGGTTGTAAAAAGATAGTGTTTGAGCTGCTTTTGAAACTTTTAAAATCGGTGTCCTCAACGAAGTGATAAATGAGTCCAAATTCATCAACGATGGCCAAAAATGATGAATAAAGTTCATGAATAAACCTTTGATGTGCGAACCATCCACGTCAGCATCCGTCAAAATCATCACCCTCCCATATCGAAGTTCATTGGATGATTTATAAACAGTGTCGTTTTGCAACCCGAGAATCTTTTTAATATTGTTGATCTCCTCGTTGTTTGCGAGCTGTTTGACTGTTGCTTCACGGACATTCAGTAGTTTGCCCTTCAAAGGGAAAACCCCATATGTGTCACGCCCCACAACGCTCAAACCACTGATAGCAAATGTTTTGGCAGAATCTCCTTCTGTCAAAATCAATGTACACTCATTCGATTTATTTGTACCAGCTTTGTTGGCGTCCTCAAGTTTCGGAATGCCCCGTACTGAATGTGTTTTTTTTCCATCCGTTTTTTTCAAGTCTCTCATTTCTTTGTGCTTTGCGAGAGCCAACACCTCTTGAATAAACTGCATTTTGTAAATCTTTTTCAACGAATCTTCCGAAAATTCAAAAGAACTGCCAAAGTCTTTGTATCGGCTTGTACACTCCGTTTTTGTCTGTGAGCTAAAGG
>Ga0302122_10000839_pt1 | contig 19162 bp, 17 predicted proteins | sample CB21_SCM_MG_FD_203115 | JGI IMG/M metagenome (GOLD analysis project Ga0302122, IMG submission 203115) | Marine microbial communities from Western Arctic Ocean, Canada - CB21_SCM | ecosystem: Environmental > Aquatic > Marine > Oceanic | place: Canada: Western Arctic Ocean | collected 2017-09-28
TCTGACTCAATTCGAATAACCTCGGCACCCCAACGCTGAAATAATTTGCCGGCAAATGCAGCAGCACCCTCAGAGTTGCTAATCTCTAAAATTCGCATACAAAGCATCCCATCTAATTTACAACTTGTTTCGCCCAACTTTTAAAGCGATCTTACTGGAATTTTAGTCAATTGCTTCGCCTATGTCCGAATGTTTAGGTATACTTCGGGAAATAATCAATAGAAGGGAATAATAATGACTGAAGTTAAAGCCGAATGGCCTGGGGTGGTTTCAGAAATCAAAGTGAGTCTAGGTGATTCGGTTACCGAGGATCAAGAAGTTGTAATCTTGGAGTCCATGAAAATGCTCACACCCATTCTGGCTCCAGCCGCTGGAACTGTATCTGAAATAGCAGTTGAACAAGGCCAATATGTCGACGAGGGTACGACTCTTATAAAATTAGATTGAGCCATCTTGGGCGACAAATCGAACACTAACCAAAGGAGTTCCTACCATGGTATGGCAGCCTGAAATTGACGAGTTAAATGAGCGGAAAAAGCTTGCCTACAAACTTGGTGGTGAAGAACGAGTCCAGAAACATCTCGATAATGGGAAGCTTACTGTTCGTGACAGAATAGTGACTTTAGTCGACGAAAATTCTTTTCAAGAACGGGGTGTTCTAGCTGGAAAAGCAACATACGAAGATAATGAACTCATTAATTTTCGTCCATCCAATTATGTGATGGGTCTAGGAAAAATAGATGGCCGACGCGTGAGTATCGGCGGGGATGATTTTACAGTGCGTGGTGGAGCCGCTGATGGTGCGGTAGGTGATAAAAAAACTCATCAGGAGCGTATGGCACTTGAGCTTAGAATTCCCATCGTCCGACTTGTTGATGGAACTGGCGGTGGTGGATCAGTTAAGACTATAGAAGATATCGGACGCACATACCTCCCCGGCGGACCGGGCTTCTGGGAAACTGCTAATGACGCCATGGAGCAAGTTCCAGTGGTTGCGGCTGCAATGGGTTCGGTCGCGGGCATAGGCGCTGCTCGAGTTGCGGTTTCGCATTTCTCAGTCATTGTTAAAGGCACCGGACAAGTTTTTACTGCAGGGCCACCTGTAGTTGAGCGCGGCCTCGGTATGTGGGTGAACAAAGAGGACTTAGGTGGTGCAGAAATCCATGCCCACGGATCTGGAGTCTGTGATAACGAAGCCACTGACGAACTCGATGCGTTCGAACAAATAAGAGTTTTTTTATCCTACCTCCCTTCGAGTAGTTGGGAACTTCCGCCTCATGAAAGTACTGATGATTCACCGACTAGGCGTGACGAGGAATTATTGTCAATAATTCCTCGTGAACGCCGACAGCCTCATATCATTCGAAAGCTAATTAAGCACATAATCGACCATGATTCTTTCTTTGAAATTGGTAAATTCTTTGGACGATCGGTTGTTACTTGCCTCGGCAGAATTGATGGATTCCCAGTCGCCATTATTGCCAACGATCCGATGGCTGTCGGCGGGTCTCTTGACACTCCAGGCTCAGAAAAAATGCTTAAGTTTATTGACCTTGCGGATACATTCAATCTCCCAATAATAAACCTTGTAGATCAGCCAGGCTTCATGATTGGTGTCGAGGCTGAAAAGGCCGGCGTGATCAAGGCAGGTGTCCGCGCGCTACAGGCCATCTATCAATGCAGCGTCCCTTGGGCCACGGTGGTTTTACGGAGGGCTTATGGCGTGGCAGGAGCTGGCCATCAAAATCATTCAAATTCGAGATGGCCATACAGGATCGCATGGCCTTCAGGAGATTGGGGGTCGCTTCCAATTGAGGGTGGTGTAATGGCCGCTTATCGACGGGATATTGAAGCCGCCGATGATCCTGAATCCTACAGACAGGAAATCGAGGACAAACTCAATCTTTTAAGATCCCCGTTTCGCACTGCTGAATCCTTCAATATTGAAGATATTGTTGACCCACGTGACACAAGACCACTACTGGCAGAATGGGTACAAGACGCATATCGAGTGCTTCGTAGCAGCACACTAGGGCCAAAGGGACGGGGAATGCGCGCTTAAAATAAAGCCCGATTCACTCACTAAGTGAGCCAAGAACAATCAGTAACCAGCTTGCTTATCGTATACGCCTAGAAGTTCTTCATTTGCTCGCCATCGCGCTATATTCTGAACAAATCGATCAATATTGCGGCCAGATCTTAGTTGTGAAGCTCCCGCTGTATGTGGAGTCATAACTACATTTTCATAATTCCAAAAAGGGTGATTAGCTGGCATCGGTTCAATTGTGTGAACATCTAAACCCGCTCCCTGAATCTGCCCAGAGTCTAGAGCACGCTGTAAGGCTTTGTCGTCAACTATCTCTCCCCGAGTGACGTTGATCAAAAAAGAACCCTTCCGCATTTGGCTAAACACCTCGTCGCTAAAAAATCCTTGGGTCTGAGATGTGAGAGGTAAGCAAATCGCAACAACATCAGAAAGGCTAAGCAGTTTGGGAATCGAATCTAGGCCCCAAACTTCTACTACATCATCATTGCCCTCGATCTTATTGTTATCAACCGCCAGACAGCTCATACCAAAGGCGCGGCCTCGTCTCGCCATTGCCTGACCTGTCCCACCAAATCCCAAAATTCCCAAAGTTAGGCCATCTAGTTCAATTTCCTCGGCTCGCAACTCAGCTCGTCTATCCCAGCCTTCAGAACCCAATTTAATAGCCCGCTGTAGATTTCTAGTCATGGTCAGTAGAAGTGCGAATCCGTGGTCAGCCAAATGACCACCCACAAGACCTTTCTCTCCCGTTAAAACTATCTCACTATCCCGAAATTCCGAATACCCATATATATCAACCCCAGAAGAAGCTGAGTGTACCCACTTCAATTTGGGCGCCCTCTCTAACAGTGGCAGAGGCACATGGCCCAGAATAACTTCAGAATCTTGCGCCAACTCCATCGCTTCCCCGATACTGGAGGCTACGGTAACGACTCCATTTGGACCTGCGGCAACTTCTATATTCTTAACCTCAGTATCCGATATAGAAGGCATCGTAAGGCCTAAAATGACTAATATATTCATTGATTATCTCCATGCCATCGTAATCTCTACCTGAGAGCGCGCTAGCCAATTCCGTATGTTGATTCAACGGTATCCAGCACCTGATCTAGAGAATCAACTATTTCGTCAGCTTCCTCTCGGTTAGTTACTAGTGGGGGGGCAATTTGGATACTTGCTCCGCCTCGAGCGAGGAGGCCATTATCTCGCATTGCCTGGCTAACAACTTTACCTATTTCATCATCGAGTCTGAATTCTTCTCCAGCCTCTACATTACGCTTCAGATCAACAATTTGCATAAGTCCAATCCCACGTGTATCCGAGACTATCGTGGAGTGCCGTTTCTGCAGTTCTTCAAGTTGTGATGCAATATAAGCACCTGTGCGTTCAGAATTTTCAACCAGACCCTCGTCTGCGATAATATCCAGATTCGCTAATGCCACAGCACAAGAAACAGGATGAGCGCCCCATGTGCTTCCGCCGACTAAGGCCTTAGAAGCATCGCCCCTGAAACCTTCAGAAATCTTCTCGCTGGCCAATGCCGCAGCGATTGGCGCATAGCCAGAAGAGAGCTGTTTGGCGACAGTCATAATGTCAGGACTAACTCCGAAATGCTCCATCGCAAACCATTTTCCTGTGCGACCAAATCCATTGATAACCTCATCAGCTATTAACACAATATTGTGTTCGTCGCACAATTCTCGTAAACGCTGCCAATAAGACGGATCAGGTACGTGAGATCCATTTGCTGTTGATATAGGCTCCGCTATGAATGCCGCAATTGTCTCGGGTTTTTCATCTTTAATTACTTGTTCAATGAAACTCGCATCTAATACGCTAGGTACTTTGATAGCACCAGGCATCATTGGTTCAAACGGCGCTTTATTCATATATGAAGAATGATTCACTGACATTGCTGCATATGTTGTGCCATGATAGGAACCTATACGGGAAAGTACTTTGTACTTTTTACCTTCGCCACGGTTATGATGCCATTGCTTCGCCATTCGGAGTGCTGCTTCAACTGCCTCAGAGCCGGAATTGACAAAAAAAGCACGTTCGATCCCATCGGGGGTAATTTCAGCTAGTCTTGTAGCCAAGTCAATTGCCGGCTCAGTCGCGTAAGAAAATGGATTAGCAAACGACATCTTTGACATTTGTTCAGAAGCTACATCTGCAAGCTTTCTTCGCCCATGCCCAACAGCAACCACCCACAAACCAGACATTAGATCAATATATTGTCGATCCTTAGAATCTGTAAGATATATCCCCTCACCAGATTTAATCACAAGCAGCGCGTCATCTTGATTCAATTCATCCTGTTGAGTCGTATGAATCCAGAGATGCTTGAGCGAACGATCAATATAATCCTTTACTCCGTCAGAAAATTCGTTTGTCACTCTCATATCCCTTCACTTTAAACAAACTATTAAACGTCGGTATTTCGTTCTTCTTGGGTTGCTCGGCGATTCTGATAAGCTGGCGTGGCACGCCCATCACCAAACTTAGTATCTCGCCATTCTAATGCTGCTTTTAAGCCTTGCCCTTTCGCAATTTCACCATAATCACTCACAGCGGTAGCAAGATGTGCACGAGCATCCATTTCACTAGAAAGTCGTTGCATGGTGCGGGCTCCCATTAGCTCCAGTCCTAAATTAACGGTTCTTTTAGAGGCCGATAATAGGTCCGAGTCAATCATCGCCATTCGATCCGCTAAATACTCCACTGCTTCATCCAATTGGTCATACGGGACAGCCTGGAGTACGAGTCCTATTTCAGCAGCATCTGCGCCAGAAATACTATCGCCCGTCAGCAACATCCGCTTCGCCCATTGAGGTCCTACGTGATAGAGCCACATGTGAGCTGGCGGAACTCCCATTGCACGAACAGGTGGAAAGCCAATTATTGCGTCATCAGCGGCGATAATAATGTCAGCCAACAACACAAGGTCTGTTCCACCTGCGATGCAATAGCCGTGTACTTTACCTATAACTGGTTTATGCATATCAAAGATCGCCATACGGAGTCTCTGCTGTAGCTCCATACCCCACGTATCATCATCGATGCCACCGCTAGAACCACTGGAGCGACCAAACTCACCGGGGTCTATTTTAGGAGCTGTGAGGTCATATCCGGCACAAAACGCGCGCCCATTTCCACTAAGAACTACACAGTGAACTCTTTTATCGTTGTCTGCGGCCCACATTGCATCATGAATATCCTGTTGCAGTTCTCTGGACAATGCATTTAATTTTTCAGGGCGATTAAGAGTGACATAAGCCTTGCCATCACGGACCTCGTAAATCAGGTTCTCAAAATTAGTATCTGTCATAACACCTCTCCTCTCGGTACACGGGCAGTGTAGCGGGTAGATGGACCTTGGCACAGGAGTTTCATGAAGATTTTAGATGTTATAAAATCTATAAATCAACTTACCCAGCTAGTATCTCAAAATGCCAACTATTATCGGTTAATTAAATCTTTAACTCGACGACCTGATCTTGACCGGATTCGCTGACAAAACAAGATGAAGCGCCTGTGTGACAAATACCATCTTCGACTAGTGAAACTCTCAGGATAACTACATCGCGGTCGCAATCGGTTGTAATCGAATGCACATTAGCAAAATCGCCAGAGGTTGCGCCTTTATGCCAGACTTCTTGTCGAGATCTAGACCAAAATACCGCCTGCCCGATCTCAATAGTTTTCTTCATCGTAGCTTCATTCATATATCCGAGCATAATCACCGTCCCACTATCTTTGAGTTGCAAAATAGCCGGAATTAGTCCCCTCTCATCATAGGTCAACTCACTAGGATCAAAACTAGTCATGTCATTTCTCCTTCTCACACATATACAGTATTACAACCGTTAATTAACAGGTCGTATAGCTATTCCGTGACTACTCAGATATTCCTTCACTGATTTAATCGAGTGTTCACCAAAGTGAAAAATTGATGCAGCAAGTACTGCGTCAGCTTTCCCCAAAGTTAATGCCTCCAGTAAGTGCTCTGGCCCACCTGCTCCGCCCGATGCAATTATAGGGACCCGCACCTTGTCTCTAATAGCTCTAAGTAGAGGAATATCATAACCATCTTTATGCCCATCACTATCCATAGAGGTCACTAAAAGTTCGCCCGCGCCACGTTCAGTGACCTCACTTGCCCATGAGATTGCATCGATGCCAGTTTTAGTACGACCGCCATGTGTGAAGATTTCCCATTGATTATTTCCAATTAATTTTGCATCTAATGCCACTACCGTACATTGAGATCCAAATCTCTTTGCTGATTGCTCAATCAAGTCAGGATTCTCTACAGCTGCCGTATTTAGGGAAACTTTGTCTGCACCGGACTCCAGCATTCTTCTCACATCTTCGGGAGAGCGAACTCCTCCACCAACCGTTAAGGGAATGAATATCTGCTCAGCAGTTCTTTGAATCAGATCGAAGGTGCTAGTTCTATCGTCTGAAGACGCGGTTATGTCTAAAAAAACTAACTCGTCAGCTCCGTCTCGCTCATACTGCGAAGCAAGTTCAACAGGATCTCCAGCATCACGTAGGTTTACGAACGACACGCCTTTTACGACTCTGCCATTATCAACATCAAAACAAGGAATAATTCGCCGAGTCAGCATCTAATTATTCATCCCTGAGCCACCTCAAGTGCCTCTGATAAATCCACATCACCGGTGTATAGGGCTCTGCCTATGATGACGCCCTCAACTCCGATTAACTTCAATTCAGCAATGTCACTAACATCAGAAATCCCCCCTGCGACTATAAGCGAAAGCTTTGTTTGATTAGTAATATACTGACACATCTCAAGATTTGGGCCAATGGCAACTCCATCTCTTTCGATATCAGTATATATAATTCGCCGAACACCAATTTTTTCTAGCTCCTTAAAAAAATCCACTGCCCTAATTGCAGTATCCTCCAACCAACCTGAGACAGATACAAATTCTCCCCTGATATCAACCGAAACAATGAGTTCTGCCGCATACTCCTTGGTAAGTAGTGCTAGCAGTTCTCGATCGGAAATCGCAGATGTACCAACTATAAATCGGCTGATCCCTATATCAACAACTGACTGAATCGACTCCAAAGATCGCAATCCGCCACCCAATTGAACTTTGGCGTCACACTGATTAACAATATCTTGGACTAACTCAAGATTGACTGGATATCCGGCTTTTGCCCCGTCAAGGTCAACTAAATGCAAATGATTTGCCCCTTGTTTCACCCACTCTTTAGCAAAATCTTTTGGGGAACCAAAAATAGTTTCTTTGTCATAATCTCCTTGAACAAGTCGTACCGCGTTACCATCTCGAATATCAACCGCGGGCATTATATCCATAATTTTCTCCTTGCTGCTCGATAAATCTAGAAGTCAGTACGCGATGTATCTAGTCCAATAGTTTAATAAAATTTTGATAAAGACGGAGCCCCGCAGGCCCGCTTTTCTCCGGGTGAAATTGTGTAGCCATTAAGTTTCCCGCCCCCACGACCGCAGGAAAATTTATCCCAGCATATGTTGCCTCTGCGATCACACAGTCAGATTCTGCCGGTTTTACAAAATAAGAGTGAACAAAATAAAAATGAAATCCAGTCTCGATCCCTGCCATAATCGGATGTTCGGATACCGCATTTATAACATTCCAGCCCATGTGGGGAACAACTGCTTCTTGCGGGAAGCGCACTATCTCACCTCGAAGTACTCCAAGACATTCATGCTTTCCACCTTCGCGAGATATCTCAAACAGTGCCTGCATTCCCATACATACTCCAAGAAATGGGCGATCAGATTCTATAAACTCTAAAATAACTCGATCCAAACCACGATCACGTAAATTTCTCATAGTGTCTGCGGCAGCTCCAACACCTGGAACAACTAAGCCCTTGGCATTTGCAACTACTACTGGGTCTGAGGTTATGATCGGCTTCGCACCGGCCGCCTTCACGGCGCGCTCGACGCTAAGCAAATTACCTGCACCATAATCAATTATTACAACGTCTTTCATATCTCAAATAGGCCTCATTGAAAAAAAATAGTGTACTACGCTAAGTTTACAACCAAACATTCAAGAGAGCTCGCAAGTAACAACTAGCAGACGTGACTCAACACTCTCGCTTATCCTATTAGCTATGCATGAGCAGCTCAACGAAACTCAGATCGAGCAGGAAATAAATGATCTCCGCGTCAGTATTCGATACCATGACCATCGATATTATGTGGTCAATCTACCTGAGATTGGCGATTCCCAGTACGACGAGTTGATGCAACGATTACGAAAACTGGAGCTTGATTTTCCACAATTTATCGTTCAGGACTCACCTACACAGCGAATATCAGTAAATATCGCTACTTCATTTAGTACCGTGTCGCATCCTGAGCCGTTGCTCTCACTATCAAATGTGTTCGCCCCAGATGAGTTGCAACTGTGGCTTGATAAAGCAGTGAGGCAATATCCGGAATTAGAGACGGATTTTATACTCGAGCCAAAAATAGACGGCTTGGCTGTCTCGCTGGTCTATGAACACGGGAAATTTGTCCGTGGCGCTACGCGAGGAAATGGGCAAGAAGGTGAAGATATCACAAATAATTTACGAACTATTAGAGGTCTGCCCCTAACGGTAGAACGCTCCGGTGTTCAGACAATACCCGACCGCTTTGAAGTTCGGGGTGAGGTATATATCAGCAAGACAGAATTCAAAAACCTAAACGACCAGCGGGCACAAGAAAACTCCCCACTTTATGTAAATCTCCGTAACACTGCTGCCGGATCGCTTCGCAACTTGGATCCTAAGATTACTGCGGGACGAAACCTCAATGTCTTCATATATCAACTGGGCTGGACGGAGAGCAATGACTTGTTTCACTCTCATAAAGAGACAATAGAGTGGCTAACGTCCATAGGATTTCCTACAAATCCTTTACTAAAGACGGCCACAGATGTAAACGAAATTGTTGACTACTGTAAAGATCTCGAAGATCAACGGCCCTCACTAAATTATGACATCGACGGAGTTGTGATCAAAATAAATAGCCTCGCGTCACAAAACAGCCTAGGGATAGTCGGTCGCGAACCACGCTGGGCAACCGCGTGGAAATTCGCCGCTGAGCAAGCTGTTACAAAGTTACGGGACATAAAGATTTCAGTCGGGCGAACAGGTGTTTTAACTCCATATGCCGAACTCACACCAGTATTCGTAGGAGGCGCAAATATATCCGTGGCAACGCTCCATAATCTGGACCACATAAAAGATCTAGACCTCCGAATAGGAGATCACGTCATCGTACAACGGGCTGGGGAGGTTATCCCCCAAGTGTTAGGGCCTGTTTTATCTCAAAGAACAGAAAACTGTTTCGAATTTGAAATGCCTTTGGTCTGCCCAGACTGTAAGGCCCCAACGATAAAAAAGGAGATGGAGGCTGCTCACTATTGTTCCAATACAAATTGCCAAAGCCGTCTTGCAAGACAAGTCGAGCATTATGTATCAAGGCAAGCATTGAATATTGAGGGGTTTGGCGAAGAGCGTGCATCACTGCTAGTGCGAAATGGTTGCATTCAATCTCTAGCAGACATCTACCTTATGCAAGATAAAAAGACTCAAATACTTGATTTCAAAGATAGGCTCGATCGACTAAGGTTGATCGCCCGAAAGCACGGTAAAAAAGACGGCGATAAGCTCGCGCGGTACCTTAGACGAATTGATCAATTAGATAAATTCCCAGGAATTCGAGAAAAATGGTTCGAAACGTTAAATAATGGTCTCACAGAGAGCAAAACCTTGCCGCTTCACCGACTCTTTATTGGACTGGGTATTAGACATCTTGGTGAAACTACGGCCAGATTAGTTGCTGAACGATTTAGAACTCTGGGAAACCTCCGATCAGCCGATTATGGAGATATTCTTTCCATAACTGGTATCGGCGAAATTGTTGCAAAAAGCATTTACGAATGGGTTCACGAATTAGACAATCAAATCCTCATGGATAAACTGATAAGTCTGAACCTAAACGTAGAAGAAAATCAAATAGTGTTTGGAAACACTCTCGAAGGTCATAAAATTGCAATAACCGGCACTTTGACACGCTGGAAACGATCTGAAATCCAAAATCTAATCCGGCAACAAGGAGGAGAGGTGGTCACATCCGTCTCAAAGAACACGACCCTTTTGTTAGCCGGAGAAGGTGGCGGAAAAAAGAGACAAGAGGCGTTAAATCATGAGGTGAAAGTAGTGGACGAGCTTACCTTCGATCGCATGATTAATTCGACTAGACTAGAGGAATAAGCATGATTCATCTAAAAAAATTAACACTGGGGTTGAAGTAGATCATGAGTAGCCAAACGAATAAAGAACTCAAGAAGAAATACAAATCTTATTTAGCTGAAGAAGTTGATGGAATCTTTATATATCGGCAACTCGCTGAAATCGAAAATGATTCTAACCTTGTGGAGATTTACAACCACCTTGCTGAATCAGAACAGCGACATGTCGACCTCTGGCAGGAGGAGTTAGCAAAATTAGATACCGACAATACCTTGCCCGAACCGTCATTACGCGCAAAGGTTTTGATGTGGGTTGCCAGAAAATTTAGTCCTGACCTCGTTCTGCCCGTAATAAAAGCATTCGAAAGTGATGCCGCAAGTATGTACGTAGGTGACTCAGTCGCAGAATTAGAAATGTTACCTGCAGATGAAGCTTCACATGCTCGGGTCTTTGCAGCCTTAGAGAGCAGTTCAGGCGCATCAGGAAACATGATTTCAAGATTAGAGCAGCGACATACCTCTCTTGCCTCCCGAGATACTCTTCGAGCTGGTGTACTAGGAGCGAGCGACGGTCTAGTTTCTAACATGCTACTAGTTGCTGGTTTTGCTGGAGCAAATCCAAGCCAAGAAACCGTGGTTTTAGCAGGATTTGCCGGGTTATTAGCTGGTTCCATATCCATGGGCCTTGGCGAATGGATATCTGTCACAACCACTAAAGAGGCTGCACAAGCTCAAATCGCAATCGAAACAGAGGAATTAAGACTGGATCCAGATGGAGAAAAACGTGAACTTGAGTTGATTTATCAGGCAAAGGGAGTCTCGAGCGAACACGCAAGAGTACTTGTTGAATCAATCTTTCAAAATCCTGACAATGCTCGCGATACTATGGTGAGAGAAGAGTTAGGTATTAATCTAAACGACATTGGATCCCCTTGGAAAGCTGCACTAAGCTCGTTTCTACTCTTTTCCGTGGGAGCAATAATCCCAGTTATCCCTTTTCTTTTTGGGAACTCAATCATTCATATTCTTATCGCAGGAGTTCTGTGTGCGCTTGGACTGTTCGCATTGGGTAGTTTAGTCACTCTACTAACAGGACAAAGCGTACTAAAGTCGGGTTTCAGGCAGATGACGATAGGAGTGTCTATTGCTTCTCTCACATTCGCCATCGGCTGGGCAATCGAAAGTATTTTCAATTTGTAAAGTTAAAGAGTTTCTACTCACACAGCTATACTAATACTGGTTCCCTATAAGAATAGTAAAAATAAGAGTAATCTTCGGATATAGGCCTATGCGTAACCCGTTTCAATTTTTGGCAAATACAATTCTCGGAAGTGTTTCTCTGGACATGGGTATTGACTTAGGAACAGCAAACACCCTCGTGGCCGTTGCTCGTCGAGGAGTAATCATTAATGAACCAACTGTTGTAGCAATTGATAAAAATTCTTCTAAAACCCTTGCGATTGGCGAGGCCGCCAAAAAAATGGTAGGCCGAACTCCTGCTTCGGTAGTTGCCATTCGACCCCTGCGTGACGGAGTTATATCTGATGCAGATACCACAAAGCGGATGCTGCAATACTTTATTCGTCAAGCTCACCCAAATTCATGGTACGCAAATCCACGACCTCGCGTTGTCATAGGTATACCTTCGGCAGCCACAGAAGTTGAGAAAAGGGCCGTGCGCCAGGCTGCATATGAGTCAGGCGCACGTGAGGCGTTCACCATTGAAGAACCTTTGGCTGCTGCTATTGGATGCAACTTGGCTGTGACCGAGCCTGGTGGACAAATGTGCGTTGATATTGGCGGTGGAACAGCTGAAGCTGCCGTAATTTCATTAGGTGAGATGGTTGTTTCTGAGTCAACAAATGCCGCAGGCGACGCTATGGACGAGGCCATCATTAGTTACTTAAGAGAGCAACATGGACTGGTTGTGGGTATCAGAAGCGCTGAGAGTCTCAAGATTGAAGCTGGATCTGCCATCCCTTTAAGTGAAGAGTTTACAGCAGACGTCCGCGGTAGAGATATCGCCTCTGGGTTACCGCGCAGCGTTCCCATTTCAACTACTGAGTTGCGAGTAGCTCTCTCGCCAGTTGTGGCGGATATAGAAACGATGGTCAGAACCACCTTGCAACAGGCACCTCCACAACTTATAGCGGATCTAATGACGAACGGCATTGTCTTAGTTGGGGGAGGGGCAATGCTCAAGGGTCTTCCCGAGCGGCTTTCAACCGCGACCAAATTTAACGCCTATCTAGCTCAAGACCCTTTGTTAGCCGTCGCAAAAGGCTGTGCGGCGGCCCTTGCAGAGGCGGGTACTCTTCGTCTGATCTCCAGTAAGGACTCGCTCCGAAAGTTACCCGAGTAACACCTGCAACGACTGAAAGTTAAGGATAGCAATGGGGCGATGGTCAGATCCAAACATGCTTTCGATACTAATTATTTTGATAGTTAGTTTCACTATTTTAAATTGGACGCCCGTCGGTGGCCGAGCAGAATCAATCATGCTAAAAATATTGACGCCTGTCGCTAGTTTGAGCAGAGGCGCTTACCAAGGAGTCACCGCGATTATTCCAGAAGAAAAATCGGTTGAAAATTTAAAAAAAGAGAACGCTGCCATGCGTGAACAAATTATTGAACTGAAATCTGAGATTGTTGCTTTTCGAGAACTTGAAAACCTTACCTCCGCTCGTGTTGCAATTCCTAATTCTCCAAACCTCATAAAAGCAGATGTTATTTTCCAAGAAGCGGTGAGTGGAAATAGCCATGTGATAGTTAACATAGGAGACAATCAAAATGTGCAGGTTGGCCAACCTGCGGTCAATAGGCTTGGGCTACTAGTTGGTGTGGTCATTAGCACTGAAAATAGAACCTCACGTATTCAGCTTCTAAATGATGTGAAGACAAGCGTACCCGTCATCAGCGGATACTCTCGAACTCAAGGACTACTCACATATAACTCGAATATTCATAGTCTGAGATACATCTCAAAAACCGAAAACATTATTGATAAGGAGTTAATACTAACAAGTGCCTTGGGTGGACAATTCCCCTACGGCATAATGATTGGGACAGTGACGCACGTCGCTGACATCAAAAGTAATATAATGTTAGAAGTTAACGTCGAAATCATGGCTGATCTACACAATATAGATAGGCTGTACATACTTGATGATTTCAAGCCATGGCTCCAGCCTCAATTAACGGAATAGAAATGCTTAAAGAGCCTTTAGTTCTCTTGTTTTTATCTTGCATAATCACGTTTTTGCAAATTTCTGTGATCCACGAGATGTGGGAACCTGCAAACGCCGCAGTACTCCCAATCTGTTACATCTCATTACTGGGGTGCAACAAGAAAATGTCAGGTATATGGATCCCTATACTGGTCGCTTCCGTAATATGGGGAGGTCTAAGTATTATGAGCGTACCCAGATTACTTCTCGCACTAAGTGCAGCCCCAGTTATTTTTATGATCTATGCAGCTTTTGAAATTGAGTGGTTTTCTAGATCGTTGTTTACGGTCGTTACTTCTTTGACCGTAAGTTTCCTGTCGGTCTCTTGGTTTCACTTTGTCTTGAACTGGGGTCGTGGTGATTTCCTCGAGGTTCTCTCCACAGAAAATTACCTGGCCAGTGCACTATCGACAGCCATAATTACGGGGATATTGTGTATCGGCTCTTTACAAATCCTATATAGAAAAAACCAGAACGTTTACCAGTAGAGTAGTGCCCTATGAAGCAGTCAGCACGTATCTCAGTCGTTTCGGTAATTCTAATTACATCAATAATTTTTTCAATCGGTGTAATCATCAAAAAGACCGTAATTGAGTCAACTCGAATTAGTGACAACGAACTGTTGTTACAAGAGGTAGTTCAACACGTCGAGCCTGTAAGAGGCAATATATATGATAAAAGCGGCAATCTATTAGCTGAAAATATTTCTTCCTTCGAGGTAGTGATAATTCCAGGACTTTTCCCGGAAAACGCAGCTGAAAAATATGAAATTCTGAAACTTCTCGCTGGCGCTGCAAGGTTAGATATTACGTGGTTGGAATCATTACTGAAAAGTGACCTCGCTATTAATGACCCATACCAAACCAAAGTTATTAAACGCGATATATCGAGTTATGAGGCTATTCGCCTCGGAGTCCTTCTAAATAAGTATCCTGCATTTCAAATAAGGCCCGTCATTCGCCGAAAATATCATGTGATGAACTCTGGATTAGCCCATGCCATTGGCTATATGGGAAGACTAGATTCAATCGACCCAAATACCGACTCTCTCTTTAATTACCAGCCAACTTCCTTAATTGGTCTGAGTGGGATCGAAGCTACCCAAGAACGAACACTAAGAGGCACAATGGGAGAATCATTAGCACAAAAAGATTTTGCGGGCCGGTCACACTCGGTTAGATCAAGTAAATCGAGTCAAGCCGGTATAGATATAACTCTCACAATTGATTATCCATTACAACTTGATGGATTCAAATCACTACAAAAATACATTGTAGCCGGTATTAAAGATGCGCGAGACCCAAGTCTACGTGAGGGTCGTGGCCCTTACGTGCATGAAGGGGCTTTCGTGGTGATGGATGTCCGCACTGGTGAAATTTTAGCCTTAGCAAGCACTCCTGAATACGACCCAAATGTCTTCTCAACTGCTGATCGATCAGATGAATTAAATGCTTTACTATCTGCCTCTCAAAAGCCACTTGTGAGTAGAGCGACCATGAGTCTGGAACCTCCAGGCTCAACCTTTAAACCCGTGGTCGCTATTGCTGCTCTTGAGGTCGGTACAGCGAGCTCAAATACGCGAATAGTAAGTAATGGTGAATTACTGGTACCAAATATGTATGATCCAGATGCAGAACCTGCAATTTTCCGTGACTGGTATCCTCACGGGTCGCTAGATATGACTCGAGCAATTGTGCGCTCATCAGACATTTACTTTTACGTGTTGGCAGGAGGTTGGCCACCAGGTACTCTTCCGGACGGTGACGATATCTCCGCACTAGGTTCGGAACAAATTTCTATCTGGGCTAGTCATTTCGGTTTTGGAATGAATACTGGACTGGAAGTGACTGCAGAGTCGAGCGGGCTCGTACCATCTGAAACCTGGAAGAAAAATATACTGAATGAACCATGGACGTTGGGAGATACTTACCAATTCGGAATAGGTCAAGGGAATCTTCTTGCCACACCATTGCAGCTGGCCGTCTACGCAGGAGCATTAGCTAATGGCGGAATTCGATTAAAACCTACAATAATCAAAAGCATGGAGAGGCCTCCTATTTCGAAAAACATTCCAGCTAAGACTGAATATTTCTCCTTTATCCAAGATGCTATGGTCGCCACCGCATCGGGCCCTGACGGAACTGCTCGAAGAGCTAAACCAGACAAATACAAGGTTGGTGCAAAAACAGGCACCGCTGAATTTGGTCAAGCTTATTCCGACGGAAGTTATGACGAACATGGATTCGTTATTGCGTTTGGGCCAATACCAAATCCAGAAATCGCAATCGCTGTATATATAAAGCATGGAAACGGGGCATACCACGCCTCTCCTGTGGCAAAAGATATTTTTGACTCATATTTAGCTTCACAATCTGAATGAACAGTATCTATGAACTAGGAGAGATTTATCCTCATATTACGCCTTCTACGAATTCTTATAGCCGACCCTGTCCTCTTCTTTTCTAGCTTAACCATGCTTCTAATCGGTGTAATAAGCCTGCAAACAGCCACCGGTGAAAACTTCAATTCGCTAACCTCGCCCACCCTGACTCACATCGCCTTCGGACTGATTGGGTTACTGGTGATGATTACAGTGACCCACATGCCTAACCAAATGTTGAAGGCTCTCACACCCAGTGGATATCTTTTCAGCTTACTCCTGCTCGCGTTGGTTTTAGTAATTGGTGATGAATCATTTGGTGCTAGGCGGTGGCTAAGACTCGGATCACTTAGTTTCCAGCCAATGGAGTTGAGCAAGATCTCAACGATATTAATGATCGCTTTTATTGGAAGTCGGTATCGACCTGGATTAATTCCGCTTTGTCTAGTGCTAATAGTCGCTGGGATTCCAATTCTAATGATTTTGTTGCAGCCTGATTTAGGATCAACGTTAGTATTGACTTTTTCTTGCATCTTGATGATTTTTATTTGGGGAGTACCATGGAAAGCAGTACTAGCTTTTGTTTTACTCACCGTCGGACTTCTCCCAGTTGCAGCATCCATCATCCCAAGTTACCAACTTGATCGAATCGCCACGTTTATCGATCCAAGTAGAGATCCTCTTGGGTCTGGTTACACCGCAAAACAAATAGATTTAGCGCTAAATGGGAGTGGCTTTTGGGGTGATGGATTCTTCTCTGAAAGCCCAGCATTGGCCGGAATAGCAGTCAGAAACTCCGATTTCGTTTTCGCCCAATGGCTTGAGGCAACGGGTGCGTTTGGAGGAATTCTTATTTGTACTCTAATCATCCTGATAGTGTCGCGAGGTATGGCTACGGCAGTTAGTCGAAATACGCCTTTTAACCGACTAGTGATTCTCGGCTTAACCAGTTTATTTGCAATTCAATCGCTAGTACACATCGGCGTAAACACTCGATTTATCCCTACAACTGGCATCACACTACCTTTCATATCTGCCGGCGGATCATCTGCGATTTCAGTATTTATTCTGATAGGCCTGCTGCAATCGATGAATCAGAGGCGGTCTGAATATCCCGATACGTAATCACAATCTCATCAATTATAGAAACTATTTATTTAGCCAATAGTCCAATAATTGCCGCGCAAGCGAGCCCTGTCGAGGTAACATCTGACTCCCTGCCTCATTTGCTGCCTCCAGCTCAGACCGAGAAAACCACCGTCCTTCAAGTATTTCATCTGGGGCGAGTACAAGTTTTATTTTTCTCGCTTGAGCAACAAATCCAATCATAATGGCCGAAGGATAAGGCCAGGCTTGCGAGGCAAAATACTGAAGTCCATCGACATTTAAGCCACTTTCTTCTTTCACCTCACGAATGACCGCATCTTCCATCGATTCACCAGGCTCAAGGAATCCAGCAAAACACGAAAACATTCCTTCTGGGTGCCGACGACCACGACCTAACGCAACATGATTATCACCATCGGTAACTAGCATAATCACTGCAGGATCAATTTTCGGATAGTGTTTGGTGCGGCAACTTTCGCTCTCACACCGATACGACACTCCGCCGGCCAACTGCTCTGTAACTGAACCACATCGGCCGCAAAATTTAACCGTTACTGACCAGAGATTCAAAGCTCTAGCCATCAAAAAAATAGAGCTGTCGACCGGTGAGAGGTTTTGAGTCACCAAGCGTGAGTCCACGGGTTCGGTCATACTCATAAATTCCGGTCTCATTGCTTCACTATCGAAGCAAAATATCAGTTCACCATCACGATCACCAAGCAAGGTACCTTGCGACTTAGTCTTGAAATATGAAGGTGAAACATTCGCAGAAAATAGAGGAAGCTCTGTGATTCGGTCAGTATTTCTCACATATAGTGGATGAGACTCCGAATCAAGTACCATGTAACGAAAATTTCTTGATCTTTGCGCCGTTGAAATCCACCGGTTGTCACGGCGTTCCTTGTCAAGGCGATCAAACACAGACATTCTCTTTGTAAAAAAGAGTGACTTATGTCAGAACAGGCTCTTCAGCGCCTTCTCTGTCGCCTTCAGATGCCTCAATGTCACCTGTGTTCTCTTCGAGCATCTCAATTCGCTCAAAGTCAACTTCGCCTTCACTTAAGATTAGTTTGACAGTGTCACCTTCATTAAATTCATTCGACAATAACCTGTCAGCTAATTTGTCTTCAACCACGCTCTGAATAAGTCGTCGCAAAGGCCGTGCACCAAATACTGGATCCCAGCCCTTATCACCTAAGTAATCAAGAACTTCTGTAGTGACTTCAACGCGCATATGTTTTTGCCGCAGGTTTGCCCGTAAATCGTTCAAATCTAAATCGACGATTTGTCGAATATGTTCAGGTGATAGAGCATGAAACACAACGGACTGATCAATTCTATTTAAAAATTCAGGTTTAAATACTCGTTTCTCTTCTTCCTCAACCTTATCCTTCATTCGACGATACTGATCTTCCACAGTTTTAGATTCATCAAGAATCGTCTGAAATCCTACTTTCGAATCTTTCCGAATAAGATCAGATCCAACGTTTGAAGTCATTATCACGATCGTGTTTCGAAAGTCCACTTTGCGGCCTTTTGCATCAGACAAATGTCCATCATCAAAAATTTGTAAAAGTGTATTGAAAACGTCCGGATGGGCCTTTTCAATCTCATCCAACAGAATTAAACAGTAACTCTTCCGACGAACTACGTCTGTTAGTTGACCACCATCTTCATATCCGACATATCCAGGCGGAGAACCCACCAAACGAGATACTGTATGCTTCTCCATAAATTCAGACATGTCGATTCTAACAATATTGTCTTTTGATCCAAACATAAATTCACCGAGCATCTCAGCCAAATACGTTTTGCCAACCCCTGTAGGCCCAAGAAACATAAATACACCGATAGGTCGCTTAGGATCTTTCAAGCCAGCACTCGCGCGTCGTACCGCCCGCGTAACTGCTTCGACAGCATCGTCCTGCCCTATGACTTTTTCTTTAATAAACGAGTCCATTTGAAGCAATCGTTGTGACTCTTCAGCAGCAATTCTTGAAAGCGGCACTCCCGTCCATTGTGAGATTACATCTCTTATATCATCTTCACCGACATTCGGGATGTCTTTAGATTGTTCATCAGCGACTTCTTTTTCAAGAGTCTCTAGTTCGGCTTCCAAACGTTGCTC
>Ga0302122_10000840_pt1 | contig 19162 bp, 11 predicted proteins | sample CB21_SCM_MG_FD_203115 | JGI IMG/M metagenome (GOLD analysis project Ga0302122, IMG submission 203115) | Marine microbial communities from Western Arctic Ocean, Canada - CB21_SCM | ecosystem: Environmental > Aquatic > Marine > Oceanic | place: Canada: Western Arctic Ocean | collected 2017-09-28
GTCGTCAACCAGACGCTCTCCATGGACGCGATCATCGAGGAGATCACGGAGGAGAGCTTCGCGGACGAGGTCCAGTCGATGACCATGACGTCCATGTCGCTGCTGTAGAGGGTAAGATTAGGATAAAATACGAACCGCCGGACGTCGCCGATGGCGTGGAGGGTCCTTGAGGACGCCGCCCAGCGCACGGGGTATTCCCCCAACGGAGCTCGTTCGATGGCTTCGATGCATGCCCTCCCGTCTAGCTTGCGCAGCCGGAAGCGGCAGCCTGCCGCACAGGGCAGCCAAAGCCATGGCGGCACGCGTCTACGGGAGCGTCGACGCCGACGACGCCGTGCGGGCCACCGTGCTCGTGCTGAGCAATAAGAGGAGGCGGCGGCAGCTCGCGGCGGGCGCCTTGGTAGTGCTCGGGTTGTGCGCGGTGCACCAGGCGGGTACTATAGCAAGACCCACGCGCGCCCTGGCACTCACTGCCATCGAGGGCGCGGCGAACTGCCCCGTCGTGTTCGGCTACGACGTCGTGGCGTACCACCTGGGCGCCGTCGCCCAGAGCCAGGCCGGGCTCCCCGGGAGCGCGGCCTTCGCCGCGTCGTTGACCACGTCGTACGGCACCTACGCCTTCTGGTTCGTCAACACAATCAATCGGGACGCGTTCGTAGAAAACCCGTGGAAGTACGCGCCGCGCATGGGCGGCCACTGCACGGCGAGCGTCGCGTACGTGGACGGGGCCTCCAAGGTCGTGACTGGCGCGAGCTCCGTGCCCATCTGCGTCGGGGCCAAGGACCCCTATGTCGAGGCGACGATGGGGTCGCCCTGGGTCCTGGTGGACGACAAGTTGTACTTCTTCAACTGCGACGTCAACTGGATCTTCTCCGCGCCCAAAGAGTGGACCTCCACCGGCTCTAAGCAGCAGTTGGAGGCCATCACGGGCCAGGCCGAACAGGCGTGGCTGGCCGAGTTCGGCGTCGAGGACGACGGCCCCTTCAACACGGCGGACTACTGCTCGTGGCTCTTCGCCGACACCAAGGACGACTGGGCGCACGGGGCTGGCGGCGGCTGCGTCGGCGTCGAGGTCGCGCACCCCCAGTGCCTGGCGGCGGGCACGGCGCCGGGCGAGGCCTGGCTCGTGTCCACGTGGGCGGGCCAGCGGAGGTGACAGTGATGCTCAAATTGGATCTGCCCTTCGATCGCAGCAATATCGCTACGCTGTTGCGATCGATCGCGATCTTAAATAAAATAGCGCTAATAGCTAGCTAAACGGGTTTTATGAATCCAATGTGTCGAGCGGCGAGGACACTACGCTGTACGACTACTGCGGGTGGCACTTTGCTCGTTCAAGCAGTTTACAGTGTGCAGGCTGAGGCAGATGCTGCTGCAGCACCAGCTCGTATTTGATCTCCTGGTCGACACGAAGACAATCGATGGCACCGGCCTCGCACGCTTGCTGCGCACGAGCCGCACCGGCCTCGAGTGGTCCGCATGCGCGGCGGCGCGGCGCGTCAAAGCGCCGGCGAACGCTGACGACGGCACGACGCCGTGCCGCGGCGCGCTCGTCGACCACGCGGCATGGTTAGAGATAGCGGACGTCGCTGCGGCCTGCGGCGGGCATGTAATCGCGGCCGACGCGCGCGGCGCGATCGCCTGCGGCCGTGGCCGCAGCGGCCAGCGCGGCAGCTGGAGCGTTCTCGATTCCTCAAATATCGAGGCGGTCCGGTGGGGCCGCGAATTTTCGGCTGCGCCGCGCGTCGCGCAGCTTGCGGTCGGCAAAGACTTTACGGTCTTCGTCGTCGGTGGCGGCCTGGCGTACGGCTGCGGCAATGGAGCTCTAGGACAGCTCGGGACCGCGCCCGCGCCGACGCGATCGTGCACGACGCCGCGGCCGATCCCCGAGTTCGCGCGGACACGCGTGTACAGCTGCGCGGCGGGCGACGACTATTCGCTATGGATTGTCGGCGACCGCCGAGCGGTGGCCGGCTTAGGGGTAAATGACCACGGCCAGCTCGGAACGGGCGACCACCGGAATCGCACGCCCGGCACGTGGCCGCAGCGCTGCCGCGTGGGCCTCGAGGACGGCCCGGTGCGACGGTGGAGGCCCGGCGACGGGGTCGGCGCAGAGCTCGTCGGCGTCACGCGCATCGCCGCGGGCACGAACCACGCCGTCGCCGTCGCCGGCGGGACGCTGTATTCGTGGGGCGCGCGGAAGTGGGGCCAACTTGGCGACACCGTGCGTACACAGCGGGCGGTACCGATGCCTGTGCGCAGCAACCCGCAGGTGCCGCTGCCCTGCTCGCTTGACGGCGTCACGGTCGTCGACTGCGCAGCCGGTGACGGCTTTTCGCTTGCGGTCGACGCCGACGGCGGCGTCCACGCGGCCGGAAGAAACCGATCCGGCGCAATGGGCTTGGGCGCAGCGCCGTTTCATGTTTCGCTCCTGCAGCGCTTCCACCGCGTGCCCATCGGAGAGGAAGACGTGCGCTGGGCTGTCGCAAACGCCGACCGGCCCGATCTCTCCTTGAACGAGATCGACGCGCGCTGGAGCGGCGGTCCGCGCCACGAGAGAGTCGTCGCCGTGGCCTGCGGACCTGCGCACGCCATCTGTCGTACGGTCGACGGCCGTGTCTACACTTGGGGCAGCGGGTATCAGGGAGGCCACCTGGCGCTCGGCCACGGCGTGCTTGACGGTGCGCACCCGCTGGTGGTGGATTCGCCGCGCCTCGTACCCGATGTCGGTCGCATCGTGCACGTCGCCGCCGGTGGCACGCGTGACGGCGCGGCCTCGTCGCTCATCGTGCGTGCCGACGGGACCGTCCTCGCGGCGAGCAACGATCCAAGCATCTACATGACCCGTCCCGACGCGCCGGGCCGAGTTACGGTTGAACGTTGGAGCACGTTCGCCGGGCGCTTCTTCCAGCTGCGACCCGCCATCCCGCGAGATCCCCCGACGCGCACACCCAGACCACAGGCGTTCCATCACTGGCGAGGTCCGGGTGGGTTACCTTGCCGAGATCCGCCCCGCAGCGCCGTCACCGGAGTGATCGCTCAGAGCTGGTCGGCCGTGGCCGCCGCCCGCGTGGGCGACTCGGAGGCTCCCAGCGTATAATCTACAACAAACTCAGCATTAGGGTGGGCGGCTATTGGAACAGGAGCTCGAGGCGGGCCCGCGCCTCGTCGAGGGCCTGCTCGCCCGCATCAACGTCCTCGGCCGGGCCGGGCGCGCCGCGGGGCGCGAACTCGACGTCTTCGACGCGGTCCTCGGGCGGCACGAGCGCCGTGCCCTCGGGCACGCGTAATAGCGAGATGCGCTCGTCGCTCGCGCAGAAGGCCTCGAGGTCGCTCACGTCCATTTTGCGCGGGGTGGGCTCGTAGAAGCCCTGGGCCTTCAAGACCAGCGCGAAGCGCTGGGCCTCGGCGCCGGCCTCGAAGGCCAGCACGATCTCGCGGCCCTCGCTCGACAGGGAGTGGATGCCGTCGCCCGCGTCGTCGCCCCGGAAGAGGACGACCCACGCGTGCGCCAGGCCCGCGAGCGGGCCCGTCTTCGTCTCCTCGGCGCGCAGCGCCTCGCAGCGGGCGCGCAGGCCGGCGTAGATGGTGTCGCTGTCCGCGGAGCCCCCCTCGCCGGCGCTCAGGCCCGTCCTCCGTCGCAAGGCGGAGGATCCTGTTTTTGTTCGTAGCTGTGGAGTATGTTGCCCGGGCCGAGCGACCTGGACGAAGCCTCTGGCGGCGGCTATCAGCAGCAGCAGCTGGGCGGTCCGGCTGGGGCCATGGGGCGCCATTGGAGCAATGATATGGATTTTGTTGAGCATCACGCCAGCGGCGAAAACCCGCACGCAACGACGCGACTTTGCCGAAGCACCCGTCCGGAAGCAACCGCGCACCCCTCCCAACCGTGCGAGCCAAAGTTTCAACACCGTGCTCTAGTATTGTGCTAGTACCTGCGATTTGCCAAACTGTACTCGTCGTTTGGTGCCCAAATTCGCGTGCGGCGCGCCAGCAGAGCCTCAAACCAGCGCGCAGCGCGGTCGCCACGGCGGGCGACGGTCCCGGGTGCAGCAGCGCATTGCGGGCAGCGCTCACCACCGCCGCGGCGCATAAAGCAGCAAAGCACCTCCACCATGCCCGCCGAGACCGTGTCCCCGAGCCCCACGCGGCTCAAGCCCCCCGGCGACTCCATCATCCTGGAGGAGGAGATCGACCCGAACTACGTGCCTTCAGATGATGAAATCAACGAGTACGCGACGTGGCTCGGCATGGACGTCGCCCAGGACGCGAGCCTCCTCTGGATCGCGCGCGAGGGCCTCAAGGCCCCCCTGCCCGAGAACTGGAAGCCCTGCAAGACCACGGACACGGACGAGATCTACTACTTCAACTTCTCTAGCGGCGACAGCACGTGGGACCACCCCTGCGACGACTACTACCGGACGCTCTACGAGAGCGAGCGCAAGAAGCGGGCCGAGGAGTCCAAGGAACAGGCAGATACGTCCAAACAAAGGGAGAAGGACGACGTGCGCAAGTTATTAGATAAGAAGCCCGCGAAGAAGAAGGCCAAGGCGCCTCTGAAGCTGGGCAAGGCGCCGCTGGGCGCTCTGAAGGCCGAGAAGACGGGCGGCCTGGCGCCCATCGGCGGGCCGGCGCGGTCCAGGTCGCCCGCCGCGAAGAAGGCGCCGCGGCGCGTCGGCGGCAATGAAGTGGCGCGCGCCACGGCTGCGGCGACGGACGACCGGCCGAGCTCGCAGAACGGCTCGCAGAGCGGCGACCGCCCCGCCTCGCGCACGCGGAACCGCCTGGCCGCCGCCGTGTCGGCGAGCGACTCGGACGCGAGCGCGACGATCCACGCGGCGGAGACGAAGATCGAGGGCCTGCTCAGCGACCGGCCGCCCGCCCAGAGCGGGTCCAGCGACCGGCCGCCCTCCCAGAACGGCTCGAACAACGGCGACCGGCCCCGTTCTAGGAATAGAGCATTGGCGGCCGTGCAGGACGCGCAGGCCTCAAACGCGGCCGCGCCGGCCCCCGGGCCGGCGGCGTCGCCCGAGCTGGTGCGCTCCCTCAAGGTCGAGCGCGACGCGCTGAAGCAGCGCGCGCTCACCGCGGAGGACGAGGCCAAGGACGCGCTGCGGCGGGCGTCGTCCGACGACGCCGAGGTGCTCGGTCGGCGTAAGGACGCCGAGGACCGATTGAAAGCCGCCGAGGACGCGGCGGAGGCGCGCTGCCGGGCGGCCGAGGACCGCGCGGCGAAGGCGGAGGCGGCGTGCGAGGACCGCGTCGCCAAGGCGGACGCCCGCGTGGCGACGCTCGAGGCCGACCTGGCGCGGGACTCCGAGGCCGCCCGAAAGGTCGACACGCGTCTCGAGGAGCGCACCCTGGAGCTCCAGGCGGCACAGCGGAAGACGGAGGCGCTGCAGGACGCGCTCGAGGCGGCCCAGCGCTACGAGGCGCCGGGCGGCGACGACGACGAGGTCGAGCGGCAGATGCGGGCGGCGGTGGACCGGGCCGCTTCTCTAGAACGGGAGGTCGCGACGATTAAGGCGGACGCCGCGGAGATCGCGACCCACGCGGCCGAGCAGACGCGGCGGCGCGAGGCCGCGGAGACGGCCATGAACGACGCCTCGCAGAAGCTCGAGGCGGCGGCGCGGGACGCCGCCAAGGCCCAGGAGCTGTGCGGCGCCAAGGCGACGGCCCTCGAGGCGCAGGCGACCCTGGCGGCGACGCTGCAGGCGGAGCTCAAGACGGCGCGCGCCGCGCGCGACGCCGCGGAGCGGGCCCTGCACGAGAGCGACACGGCCAGGAGCAGCCAGGCGCAGGCTGAGGTCGCGGACGTCCGCGCCGAGCTCCAGCGCAGCCGGGCGCGAATGGAAAATGCGGAACGGGACGCGGCGCTCCAGCGGGAGCGGGGGAGTTCCGGCGACGTCGCAGAGAAACGCGCGCGGGAGGCGGAGGCGCGCCTCGAGTTGCTCGAGCGGGACCGCCGCGACGAACGCAAAGGTCTGGAGGACGCCAAGGCGCGGTCGGATGACCGGCTGCGGTCCTTGGAGGAGCGCACCGAGCGCGCGTCGCGCGCCGCCGACGACGCGCGCGACGATGCGCGGAAGGGGCGCGCCACGATCGACGATCTCCGGCGGCAGCTCGACGACCGGTCAGATAGCACGCCGGCGCTGCAGGCGGCGCGCGACCGCGCGCAGGCCGCCGAGGAGCGGGCGGCGCGCGAGGGTGGCGAGGTTTCAAAGCTCAAGCGGCAGCTGACCGAAGGTCTGAAAGCGCAGGACGACGCGGAGACGCGCTGCGCTGCCTCCGAGACGGAGGTTCGCAAACTCAAGGCGGAGGTGCGCGAGGCGGCGCGCAAGCTCAACGACGCCGAGGACCGCGCGACCGAGGCGGAGAAAGAGAAGGCCTGGCAGGTCGAAAAGCTCGGCACGGTCTCGCAACGAGCGGACGGCGAGGCCGCGAAACGCGTGTCTGCAGAACGGGACCTGGCTTCATTACGAGCGTCGGTGGACGGTGGGACGGGCGACGCCGTGCTCGTCGAATCGCTACGCCTGCGCGCCGAGGCGGCCGAGGGCGAGCGGGACGATGCGGTGAAGCGCGCCCTGCACGTGGAGACAGAGCTGGCGCGCCTCCGGACGCAGGCCCCGGCGACACAGGCCCCGGCGACACAGGCCCCGGCCACGCCCACGAATAATGACAACCAGGCGACGGGCGCGCCGACCGATGCGGCCAGCCGCCTCGGCGACGAGCGGAGCGCCCTCGCGGAGGCCAAGGAGCTCGTGCAGAAGCAGCGCGACTGGCTGAAGCAGCGCCAGCGCCAACTCGAGGGGAAGCGGCGGAGCTGGCGGTCGCGGTCGGCGCTGAAGGAGTCGCGCGGGTCGACGCGGGAACGCCAGGACCTCGACCGGGAAGCCGCGGACCTGAATAAGTTGGTGCGGCAGCTCCGGAATATGCAGCGCTGGTTAAGCGACCGGGATGCGAAGGTGAGCCGGGTGGAGACCGGCGCCTCGCCCTTGGCGGAGCTCGATTTGCTCGACGACGACACGTTTTGTTCGACGGTGTCCGCGACGCCGAAGCGGCGGGGCCGGCGCCACCGGCGCGCGCCGGAGCAGCACTACGGCTGCTACGACCCGTACCGCCCGCCCCAGGCCTACTACGTGCCGTACTATACGCCGCCACCGCCGCCGCGGCCGACGGACGCCTACTACCAGTACGCGCAACAGGCGGCGCCGTCCAACAGCATCCCGTGGGCGCCGCCGCCGCCCCAACCGGCGCCCCAACCGACGCCCCAACCGACGCCCCAACCGGCGCCCCAACCGGCGATGGCGACGCCCCTGCGCGACTGGGCGGCGACGCGGGAGAAGGCGCAAACCAACCTCACCTCCCACGTGAAGTGGCTCGACGGCCTCCGCGCGGAGCTGACGGCCCACTGCTACGGCCCGCCGGCGCCGGAGGTCGTCGGCGTGGCCGCGGACGCCGCGCTCGACGCGGCCGTCGAGGCGCGGCTGCGGGGGTAGTAGGCAGTTCCCCCTCTTTAAACCTGGGAAACTGTTGGTGGGTCCGCCAGTGTCGTCGGTGGTGTCGTAGCGCGCCCTCGCTCTCTCGCCTCGAGTCCTCGGCTGCGTCGACATCGCGACGGCCCGTCGCGGTGCGAGGCCGGCGTTCGGACATGTACCCTACGGCACATCTCCCCGACGCCCGTTCACGGAGACCCCAGATAGCGATCTGTGGTGTGTCTAAGAACCCGCACGCTAACATTGTGATTTTTCACGCGGCACAATTCGAAGCGACGTCGCGACGGATCGAACGCAGCTCAGCTGCGTGGGCTGCACCACTGCTGACCGAGAGGCCCGAGAATCGCTGTGCCGACGTCGGGCTGCCGCTGCATGCGTTTTGAACTCAGAGTGAACTCAGAGAGCACTGGCACCAATGCTCAAGAAAAAGTTGCGGCAACCGCAGACGCCGTCGGGCGAGCAGCTCCTGGCGGCCACGGCGTCCTTGACGGCGCCCACCCGCAACACGAACTGGCAGATGCAACCGCCGTCGCGCGACGCCAGTCCCTGGGCAGCGCTGCGCAGCGACCGCCGGTCCGCGCGGCGCAAGCCCATCGAGCGGTCGAGTAGCGCCGACTCCATGGCCTCGCAGGGCTCGGCGAAGGAGAAGCGCCGGAAGCTGAAGCTGAGCGCATCCAAGACGACAGTGCTCGACCTCATTGGGATCACGGAGAAGCAGGACGACGCCGCCGACGGGACCGAGTTGTTGGATGACATGCGCTCCAATAAGTTTCTAAGGCACCGCGCGCACTGGTTGGTTATGGACCCGCTGCAGCGGTGGCGCCTGTCGTGGGACGTCTTGATGATGCTCATGATCTGCTTCGTCATGATCGTGACGCCCTTCGAGCTGGCGTTCGTGAGCGCCGTCGGGCTTAAAAAGAACGTGGTGCCGTTCTCGAACAAGTACACCGGGTTGTTCATCACGAACTGGATTGTTAACGTCCTCTTCATTGTTGATATTGTTTTTAATTTCTTAACGGCCGTCTACGACGCGGCGCTCAACCGGTGGTTGTTGAAATTTGATGCAATAGCCCTCAATTACGCCCGGGGCTGGATGGCGCTCGACGTGGTCTCGATGCTGCCAGTGGAGTACTTGATCGAGTCGAAGCAGGCGTCCGCCATACGATTGTTGCGTGTGTTCCGCCTCATGAAGCTCGCCAAGGTTTTGAAGAGCCAGGAGCTCGTGAACAACATCTCGAAACACTTGGATATATCGACAAAACTGCAGACTGTGGTCAAATATTGCGTCATTTTGGTCGTCATCGTGCACTGGACGGCCTGCGCGCTCAAGCTCGTCACCGAATACACGCTGGCGGAGTGCAACCACCGCGGGTCCGAGTGGGACGTTGACACGGGCGGCTGGGACGCCGCGGACGGCTGCCCGAAGACGGTGCTCACGGAGACGGCGAACTACAGAGATGGGATCTGGGCGCAGTACGTGGAGGCCGCGGTATGGGCCTTGGTCGCGCTTAACGGAGAGGCGTCCACCAGGACGCACGGCGAGGGCGTGCTCGGGTTACTTGTAATGTTGATGGGCATCATCGTGATGGCGTTTCTGATCGGCGACCTCTCAAACATCATGAGCAACCTGGACCCGGTCTCGAACGAGTTCAAGCAGACCTTGGACAACCTCAACGACTACATGTCGAAGAGCGGCTTCAAGAACGACCTCCGGTTGAAGCTGCGGGAGTATATCATGCTGAGCGAGCCGTGTTTCCGCGACCACTTCAACAAAGAAATGCTCAACAAGCTGAGTCCCACGCTTATATCGGTTGTGTCGCGCAAGAAGTGGGGCCACGTGTGCGAGAAGATTCCATTTTATGCGCACACCGTGCAGCGGACGCACGGCTTCAATAACGGCACGCGCGTATTGGTTCATGCGCGGGACAGGCAGGAGCACGACGAGGAGGAGTCGGCGCCGCGCGCCGGCGTCGTCATCCGGACGCCCGGCTTGTTACGGTACGACGTGCAATACGACGATGGGGAAATCGAGCTCAGGGTGCGCCACACGCAGATCGAGGACCCGCCGCTCCCTCCGGACTTATTACATCGGCGGCGCGGCGAGATCCAGCGCCTGCACTTCCAGCGGGATCTTTTTATAACCCAAGTCGCGCATCTGTTCACGACGCGGTTGTTCATGACGTTCGACGTGATCATCCACAAGGACCTGAACGTGAACGACGTCATGTATGTCATCGAGCACGGAAAAGTGTGTTGCCTGAATTATGATGCGAGAAAAACCTTTGGCATCGCGGTCAAGCAGGACGAGGACTACATCGGGGACGACATTGCAATGCTCGCGTGCGGCGACCGCCAAAAGTCCTGCGGCACTACTCGTGCCACGCGACGGCGGTGACGCAGATGCACGCGCTGAACGCGATGGACTTCTGCGCTTTGCTCGAGCGCGAGCCGGCGCTATCCCTATTCTACAAGCACTTTAGGACGTGGGGCTGCTGGCAGCGCCTGTCTCGCGCTCTGACGCTGAACGGGGCCCGGTTAGTCTCGATGGCGCGTCTCTCGGCGGACGGCGCCGGCAACGCGTCCCTGAAGGCGAAACTGGCGGCCTTGGCGGCGACGAACGAGGACCAGGTAGCGGAGCTGACGTCGGAGGATACGGCCGCGTTACTATCCCTGGTCTCCGACGCCACGACGAACGGATTGGGCGGTATGCGCTTGGGAAAGCGCGCCGCGATGCAGAAGCTCGGGGACCTCGTCCTAGAACTAAGGCGTAGTTGAATGTTTTATCGTCTTACCGTGGCGGCGTGAAAGGGGGCGGCACCCAAATGAAGAAATTACCGTAGCTCTTCCCCTTTAATAGCCTAAACCCCGAAACTTGCTACGAACACCATTACGGTACTAAGTATAATCCACGTAGAACAAGCGTTGAAAACGGTAGGGGGCTTTGGTGGGAGCCGGCCGCGCGGGGGCGCGCGCCGCACCGGAATTTTCGTAAAATCACTATTTGTGGGCGCGTGTGCTCGGCGTAGTGTCGGATATCATCGGCTATAACCCCGCGCCGGTCCCCGGCCCCGCAGTTTCTCGCACGGGCGACCTAGAAGCTCTCGCGTCGACCTCGATGCGGTCGACGCGGTGCGACTATATCCAGCGTTTCGAGCGGGTGAAGTTGTCTGCGGCGCCCCGGGCATGCCCACCGACCCGGCCGGACCGTTCTTTGGGCTGGGGCATGCCCGCATCGCGTCGGGGAGCTCATCGCGCATTGTGCTCTCCAAATGGGAAATGGCTGCGGCGCGGATGTTGTGCTGCGGCGCTTTATTGTGGCGCGCTGCCTTCGGTGACCCTCTGACGGCCTTCGGTGACCCTCGGGGCTGCCCCCGGCCTCGCGCTCGCCAGAGAGATGCGATCTCCGGCGGCATAAAACCCGTAAAGTTGCCCTAGTAAGGCCATCAGTTTACACGGACCGGCCTTTGCGTAAGGCCCCGTGAGCTCAAGCGGCCCTTAAGAGGTCCCTACGAGCTCCCCGGATCAATACGCGGGGTACAGGCGCCCGATGGAGGCAATCCCTACGGTGGGTGCCGCCCCTTTCGGCGTGACAGGCGTGACGTAGACTCGGAACAAGGCGTATGAATGTCTTAGCGCCCCCTCAGACAAACGCAACCGCGCCGCTCTACACGCAGACCAGGCCGTAGCACGTCAGGTCCTCCTTGGCCAGGACCATGGGCTTGAAGAGCATGTCGTCGACGTTGCCGTAGAGGCAGTACTGGGTGATGAAGCCCGCGAAGGCGACCATGGCCAGCCGGCCGTTGTTGAGCTCCTTCTCCTGGTACGAGACCCAGAGCTCGTCCTCCTCGTCGGCGACGTAGTACGCGGCGCCCAACAAGTCGCCGGGCTTGTACTTGTCGCCCTTCCGGATGTAGTAGTTGAGGGCCTCGACGCCCGCGCAGAAGCCCAGGATCTGGGCCTTGCCCGCGAAGTTCAGCTCCACGCCGCTCAGGATGGGGTCCGTGGGGTGCGCGACGTGGCACGACTTGGCCAGGGGGTGGATCCAGGGCTCCACGATCAGCCCGAACACGGCGGCCATGGCCACGCGGCCGTGCTTGAGCTCGTACTCCCGGAGCTGGTTCATCTCCTCGGGCGTCTTCTCGCGCGACAGCTGGAGGGGATCGAAGTAGCCGAAGGGGCTGCCCGTGATGAGCGCCATGCTCGGCGCCACCCGTGACCGCCGCACGGGCCGCGCGCTCAGCGGCGCGCGCGCGACGTAGCCGCTCGCCGGCGCGAGCGCCAGCAGTGCTACAACAGATCGCCTGCGTGGAGAAGCGGTCGTGGCCGGCGCTCGGCGCTTTCGGGTGAAGTACGACGTCGGAGAACGTCGCGCGTCGCTCGGGTCCCACGGGCGCCCTGTCTCTCTCTCCATTGGTCCGGTAATGCGGCATGCGTGTTATTGCTCCTCCGTGGCTGCGCGACCTCGGCGTGCCGCGCAAAGGGCCTCCAAGCAGCGCCCCGCAGCAAAATTCGATTTCGCCGCCCGTGTGCGTTGAATGTTCGATTTGCTGCTTCAGCTCTCTCTCTCGTATGATATTAGAGCCCCTCGCGTCGTTTCAAGTTCAGCGCTGCGCAATACGCCATGGTTTGATGCGATTATGATCGACTTGCCGAGCCAAAATATACCCGCACTTAACTAAAAGTTTACGTGCTCGTGGCTCTCGACGCACTTTGGTGGCTGATTGCGGCTCCCGCGGGCACCAGGGAAGCATAGAGCATTCAACTTGCGAGTGAAAACCCGTACATTTAAATTGCTTGTTTTGGAGCTAGTTTTGCTTTTGCGTCCGTCGTGAACCGTGAATGGGCTCTAACGCTGCTCCGTGCGCGAAAAATCCAGCGGTCCAAGATCTTGAGTGCAGTTTTGGCACAGCCACCTAACAAATGGCAGCCTTCGAGGAAGACGTCCGCCCGCTCCTCACGCCGGCCGAAGCGACGCAGCTTATGAACGAGCACTACGCGCGCCTCGGCGCCGTGCGACGGTGCGCCGCGCTCCCCAGTTACGACGACCAGAACTGGCGGGTGGAATTGCGGGACACGACGTATGTCTTAAAGATAGCGGCGGCGGGCGCGGCGTGTCGCGGCCGCGCGAGTAGCGCCGCCACGCGGGCCGCGCTGGAGTGTGAACACGCCATGATGCGGGCCGTGCGGACCGCGGGCGTCCGCGCCCCCGAGGTCGTATCATCCGACGACGGCGAAGCAGTAGTCCAGTTCGCGTGGGAGGCGCGCACCTGCTTCGCGCGGGTCATCAGCTGGGTGCCCGGCCGGCCCTTGAGTGACTTAAGGGGCCACGACTCCAGCGACTTAGATCGCGCGCTGGGCCAGGTGCTGGCGGCGTGCGACGGCGCGCTGCAACGCATGGCGCCGCGCGACGATAACGCCGATGCCGCCGACCGGGTGCTGGCCTGGGACCTGGCCAACGCGAGTCGCGTCTCGCGGCCGTACCTGGCGGAGCTCTTCGACGACGAGCTGCGGAAGCGCATTGAGGCCGCTCTGGATGCGTTTGATGTGTTTCTCGCATCGCCGGAGTATACGGCACTGCCGCGCCAACTCATTCACGGCGACGCGAACGACGAAAATATACTCGTGGACGACGACGCGCCCGGGCTCGTGGACTTCGGCGACTTCGTCCGGAGCTGCCGCGTCTTCGATTTGGCTATATTATTAGCCTACGCTCTATTTGACGGCCAGGGCGGGCGGATGGCCTCGTTAGTATCGGACGCAATGCTCGACCCGGGCGAGACGTTGTTGGTACAGCAGCGCGCCTGTACCATTGTCAAGGCGTACCACGCCGTCTGCCCGCTCCAACGGGCGGAGATCGATGCTTTATACGTCCTGATCCGCGCGCGGAACTGCCAGACGATCCTCAACGCGGCGCACCACTTTCGGTCGGACCCGGACCCCTACAAGTTGGTGAGCGCCGAGCCCGCCAAGCGGCTGCTGCGGCAGCTGGAGTCGTGGGACGCCACGACCTTCGGCGAGGCGCTGCGGGCCGCGTGCGGGGTCAAGTAGGACCTCCGGCGGCGGCGATGGCGCCTCGATGGCGTCTGGGTGGGTCGCGACGTCCAGCGCCACCTCGACGCCACCGACGCGGCTCCCCGGCGGCCCGCGCGTGAACGGGTGACGCGCACGGATTCAGTAATCATTGTGTAGTAGTAGCTACAGAAAGGGCGGGGCGTGCGGCACCAGGGAGAATGCCCCATAGACGCCGAGCGCCCTTTCCCCTCCCGCCCCAGCCCTACCTCTTCGTGCCCAGCTTCCGACGCCCCCCGCTACGGGTCCGAGGGGCCCGCGGCGCGTCCCGCGCGCCGGACACCTCCAAGCAACCCGCACGTCTAAAACGTCGTTTTTTTGCGCTGCGAAGGCTGCCCACAAGCCACCGACGGGCCGCGCACACGCACTAATGGGATTCCTCGACGACGTCTTCGACGGCGTGCGCGACCAATTGGACCTCACGCCGCGGGTGCGGACGCCGCCGAAGCGGAGGCGGAAGCCCACCGCGGCGCGCCGCGACGCGCGCGTCCACGTACAACTGGAGGAGGTGTCCCTGCCGTCGAGTGCGCCGCCGCCGTCGGTCGGCGCGGCGTCGCTGCCGGTCGTCGCGCCGCCGCCGCCGTCGGGCGTCGGGGCGCCGCTGCCACAACAACCGCCCGCGTCGCCGCTGCGCCGCCCCCGCAATCTCGCCTCGCCCCCCAAGGCGCGGGACGGCACGGCCGCGGACGCCGACCTCGTCAAGCGCGCGAACCGCCTCGCGTCCGTCGCCGCGTCGCTGGATTCCCTGGATCTGGAGGCGATCGCGCGCGCGCACCGCGGCGACGGCGCCTCAAGCCTCACCGCGGCGGCGGCGGCCGCCGCGGCGCTAAATTCGGCCATCGCCTGCGCCGTCGGCGGCGAGGGGCCGGACCAGGTGCGCCGCAAGCTGGAAAAGCGGGCGAAGGCCGTCCAGCGTACGGAGGGCATGAAGACCAGGCGCGCCGCGGACGTGATCGAGGCGCGGCGGCGTAATGAAACGCTGGCCCAGAGCTTCGCGGCGAAGGCCCTGCGGGCGGCCGACCGGAAGCGGAACGACCGCGACAATACGGCGCGCCACGCGCGCGCCGCGCGTGAAAGCAGCCACCAGGCGGCCGCGAGCCGGAGAGACATGGCAGCGGCGAAGACGCGCCTGGGCTACAAGGACGGCGCGGTCCCCCGGGCCCCCGAGCTCCACAACCCGTACGCGGCCTTCCTGCCGCCCGGCGCGACCTTTGACGACGACCCTCTTTTAAAACGGGCGCGGGCCCTGCGGGACACGGCCGCGCGCATCGCGGCGGACCTCTCGCCGGACCTGCCAGTGGCGGTCGTCGTGGCACCGCCCGCGCGGCCGGTCTACGCCGTGCCGCCCGAGGAGGCCGAGTTGGTCGCGCGCGCGAAGGCACTGTTGGCGGACTACGAGCCCCAAGCCCCGAAGCCGCGGCCGTCGAACTTCGAGTACGGGCAGCTCGTCACCGCGCGCCGGCGCCGCGCCGACGCGTCCCGCGGCGCGCGGGCAATAGGGAGGTAAACTTGCCAGTGAAACTTGAAGCTGTAGGTAAACTTACTCGGCGCTCACGTCGAAGGCCTCCGCCGCGAACGCGAGGTGGTCGCTCGCTCGCTTCTCCGAGACGACGGCCTGCGCCCGGGCCTTGTCCGCGACCGCGGCCCGGAGCGCGTCCAGGAGCGAATCGAGCTCGCCCCGGAAGCGGTGCAGCTGCGCGTCCTTCGCGGCGAGGGCCTCGGCGGCGCGCGTCTCGTAGCGCGCCAGCTCGAGCCTCGCCGAGGCGTTCGCATCGAGCACGGCCGCGGCGATGTCCTCCTGGCGACGCTTCGCCCGCAGCTCGAGCTCGTCCACCTGGGCCGCGAGGGCGGCGACCGCGACCTCCGTCGTCGTCCCCGGGGCGCGGAGCTGCAACGACCGGTGCAGGCGCGCCGCGTCCTCCGCCGCCAAACGAGCCGTCTCTCGCGCCGCGTGAACTTCGCGCTGCGCGTCCCGGTTCGCTTCCCGGAGTTGAGACACCTCGCCCGCCAGCGCGTCTGAGTCCGGCTTCTGCGCCCGCTCCGCATGTAATGTAGCCTCTGCCTCCCGCCGCAAGCGAGATTCCTTCTCGGCGTCCCGGGTCGCTTGCTCCAGCGCGTCCCGCAGCGCCGCCGCGCGCTCCCGGTAGACGCCGAGTTCCTCCTCCGGCGCGTCCCGCTCGTCGGCCAGCCGCCGGTTGATCTCCCGCTCGCGATTGAGCTCGACCCGTAGCGCGCGCAGCGCCAACTGGTCCTTCGTCGCCTCGCCGTCCACGACTGGGGGCGGCGGCGGCGGCGCGGCCGCCTCGTCCTGCCGCGGAGGCGCGGCCGCCTCGTGCTGGCGCGGCGGCGGCGGCGGCACCGACTCGACGGACGCCACTAATGTTTGGTCCTCGGACTCGGCCGTGCGCGGTGCCCGCCGCGCGGGCGCGGGCGACGCGGCGCGCTTCGGCGGCCGCGGGGACTGGCTGCCGGAGTCCGCCGTATGTGGCCGCGGCGACTGCGTGCCCGCGTCCCTGCGCTTTGCGGGCGGCGGTGGCGCGGGCGACGCCGCCTCCGCGTCGCGGTGCGTGGGGCGGGGCGACTGGTCCTTGCTGCGGCTGTGCCGCGGCGGCGGCGGCGAGGACGTCGCGGACATCGAGACCAGCGACTCCTGGGACGCGCGGCCCGCGTTGGCGATCTTGAGCTTCTGGCGCGCCCTCTTCAACTGGTCCTTGGCCTCGGCCAGGTCCCGCGTCAACTTCTCGGCCTTCGCTTCGGCCTTCAGCTTGGACTCGTGGTCTTTTCTCGACTGCTCCTCGATGGCGTGCAGGGCGCTCTTGGAGATGCCGGCGCTCTTCTTGGGCCCGACGATCGTGTTCTCCGTGGGGGCCATCGCGGTCTTCCGCACGGACGAATCCTTGAGCCGCGTCTTTCGTAACGCTTCGGCCTTCACGGCCCGCAGTTTCCGGTCGTGCGCGTCGCGCAGCTTCTCGAACTCGTCGCGTAAGGCGTGGATGCGGTGCTCGTGGGCCGCGCGCTGGTCCTCGACCTCGTGTTCCAAATCAGTGCACCGCCTTTCGAGGTTTTGTTGGTTCCGTTCTTCCGACGGCGGCGCGCGGGGCGGCGGCGGGGGCGTCGGCGGCTGGCGTCTTAACTCTCTCATCTTCTCCTGGTCTTTGACGCGGAGCGCTTCGAGCCGGCCCACTTCGTCTCTTAGTGCATCGCGCTCCTTGGCCAGCTGCAGCTCGGCCCCTAATCGAGACGCCCGGGGGTCCATGGCGCTCGCCGCCAATTCCCCGGGCCGCCTTTTACCCGGCGACGCGGCCGAGGCCAGCGCGAACTTGGCCTCAGTCGCCGCCTCCTTGGCCCGGCGCAACAGGGCCTCCTTCTCCTTCTCGAAGGTTCCTTTGGCCTCCTCGGCGCGCTGGTACGCGAGCTGGAGGGACGCCTGCAGCCGGTCGTTGTCCCGCTGCAACTGCTCCACGAGCCGTTCCAGCGCCGCCTTCTTCGCGGGCTTCAATGCCTTCCCGACGTACTTCCTCGCCTGGCGGTCCTCGGGGTCGTCGTCGTCCTCCTCTTCCGAGGAGGACGCCTCGGCCTGCGCCGCCGCTAACATGGCGAACTCGTCGGCCGACGTGTTCACCGTGTTCGCCGTTGGTACTGCCGAAGCTAATGTGGGTTCACATGATGCGCCCGGCGGGGAGTAGACGCTCGTCTCGCTCGTCAATGGCGCCTTGGCCTCCTCCGCGCCGGGCGGGCTGTACACCGAACTCGGCGGCCCCGGGCTCTCCTCCTCGTGGGTGGCCTCGGCCACGGCGTCGAACAGCCCGCTCTCGTCCCTGCTCTTCATCATGACGCCATCCACAGACGCGATCGACTGGTGGGCCAGCGACTGCCGCGCCGCCGCCTGCCCGAAGTCCACTCTTATGCTCTCGTCCGCGGACTCGTTGGCCGTCGGCGGGGCCGAGATGGGCGACGCCGCGACATTGGGCGGCGTCGGGGGCTTGGCCTCGAGCGCCTCCGAGCCGGCCGCGCGGAACGCGTCGCGCATGCTCTCGAAGTTCGGCGTGCCCTCGCTGGAGGCCGTCGTCTTGCCGAAGTCCGACGACGCGCCGGGGTCGTAGCTCGCCGAGCTCCGCGGGCCGCGCGCGGCCTGCTGCTTCAGGGTGCGCAGGATGTCGTCCTCCTCGTCCGAGCTGAGGTCGAAGTCCTTGCTCGCGCTCGTCGCCGAGGGCGTGTCGGCCATCCTGCTTCCGCGGCCTCACACGGTTTTGCTTAATTTAAAGCTGCGGCGCTTCGACAGCGCAAGTGAGGAAGCGCACGGCTTCAATGCACGGGCAGGCCTCTACAAACGACTTCGGGCTTGTCGTTTGAGGCCTAGGCGGTGTACTGTTTCAAAAAACAGTGGCTGCTAATTCAAACAATTCGGTGGAGAGGCTAAAGCTTCTAATTCGGGTTTCGTTGCCAGCTAAAATTGGCTCAGCTCTCTCCTGTCGCACGCCTGCTGGCTCTCAAGCTGCGGAGGGGCTGACTGTGACCTGAGACATCGCGTGCTTGAGAGCTGCGAGTCACGGACGAGGTCAGTGCCTTGCGAGTAGGCACAGCCACAATATCCTCGACCCACGGCTTCGACGCCTACTGCCGCAACGCGGAGGACAATACCGGTGCGGTCGAGCGCATCTGCGTCGCGCTCGACGTGGGCCTCGAAATGCACGACGCCTTCGACGCGCGAAGTATCGACGGCCCGACGCGGCTCGACGTCGTGCTGCCGCTCCTCAAGGCGTGGATCGCGCGGAAGGCGGAGCTCGCACCGAAGACGCAGTGGGGACTCGTCGTCTTGCGGGACGCGGATGCCGAACTCCTGCTGGCACCGACGGAGCGCGACATCATGCTCGCGACGCTGAACAGCGTCGCGCACCCGCGGCCCCGTCCCGCCGACGGCTTCGAGGAGGAGGACGACGCGGCCGCCGACGCGCCCTTCGACTTCGCGAGCCTGTTTCGCGTGCTCGGCGAGGCCTTCGGCGGGACGCGGCCGGACGGCTCCGTCAACCGCTGCGTGGTGGTCTTCGGGCGCAGCCGGGCGGTGCCCGTCGCGACCGGCGGCTTTGACTTGAAGAGCGACGTGCAGTTCTTTCTGAACGCAATCTACGTCCACGAGAAGGCCGCGCCGCCGGTCCGTGACGTGCAGGCCATCTACAACGCGCTTCTTAAACTCGTGAAGCACAGGGGCTCCTACGCCATGGAGACGACGTCCTCGCGGCAGAGGCTCGAGTCGCACCTCCTGCTCTTGCTGGCGCACCCGATCCTGCGCGACTCGCAGGACGCCGCCCTTGCCAAACTCGATCCCGAGGAAGCCCAGAGGGCGGCGACACCGCCGCCCGTGGCTCCGTCTTTACAGAGGGCTGTGTCGCCGCCGCCCGTGGCTCCGCCGCTGTCGCCGCCGCCGCCTGGGGCTTGACACGACTTTTTCCGCGGGGCCCGTTGTTCTGGTATGTGCTGCTTAATCATGTGTGTTCTCATCAACACGTAGAATCAACACGATCGGTAGCTACGATGGCCCGTCGATGGGTCACACAGCGGCCATCTCTAGCAAATCCCGCGATTAGCAGGATGCGACGCCA
>Ga0302122_10000841_pt1 | contig 19160 bp, 16 predicted proteins | sample CB21_SCM_MG_FD_203115 | JGI IMG/M metagenome (GOLD analysis project Ga0302122, IMG submission 203115) | Marine microbial communities from Western Arctic Ocean, Canada - CB21_SCM | ecosystem: Environmental > Aquatic > Marine > Oceanic | place: Canada: Western Arctic Ocean | collected 2017-09-28
AAAGCAACCCAGGCCCTGCGCGACGGCGCACAGGCACTGACCAAAGCACTGAGCTGAGAGCCGCGCGTTACGGTGTATTAGCCCCGCCCCGATGGGTCAGCCTCAAACAGGCGCCAACGCTTGCTTAAAGGCCCGCTGTCGCCGTTCCCAGAAAAACCTGATTTTCTGGCTGCCCGCCATTTGCCACCCGCTGCAGATTATCCGCTACGAACTTCCATCGTCGTTCCAGTTGCTCTGGTGACGCTGCACTCTCATGGGCGCTGAGAATGACGTTGTCAAGATCTTGAAATGGATAATTACAAGGCCACACATCTTTGTTGTCATTACCAATATAGTTGTACCAAACGTCGAGCACAGCACCGCCAATCGACCGATCCTTCAGTGCCTGGTAAAGAGCCTCTTCGTCTATGACCCGGCCACGGCCCACATTAATGATCACGCTGTCGGGCTTCATCCTGGCTAATTGGGGCGCCCCAATCATACCTATGGTTTCTTTATTCATATCACAGGCCACCACAACGAAATCACTTTCAGCGAGTAATTGATCGAGCTGGTCGGTGCTTCCCAGCCAATCAAGCGGGGGTATGGTTTTGTGTTTCGATCGGCGAATCGCGATCACTCGCATACCAAAGGCCGCAGCGCGGTGCGCAACCTCTTTACCGATATGTCCGTAACCCACGATGCCCACGGTCCGATTGCGAATTTCTCCGTGATTCAAAGATGAGCCTGGCTGTCTGCCGCCCCATCCTTCAGCCCGAAAACGTTGGTCAATTTGGCGCAATCCAATTTTGGTTTCGAGCATGGCGCAAAGGACAAATTCGGCGATCGTTGTTTCATGTTCATAGCAATTACACACAGGAATGCCATTTGGCATCGTTTGCGGTGAACAAAAGTCATATCCGGTCCACGGAATCTGAAACACTTTTAGTTTCGGTATGTTCGGCCAATTAGGTGTGGGTATTTTTCCACCGATGATGGCATCTGCCTCAAGCGCCATGGCAATAAACTCATCAGGCCTATTGCACGACGGATCCCACACAAGAATTTTCCAATCATCGTTTAATTCCGCTCTTAAGAGGTGTTCGTACTGAACAGCGATCCGACCTTGTATTAATGCAGTTGGCAAAACATTTTCTCCGTATTGATTCGATAAAAATAACATAAGGCGAGATGCTGACGTAAAACACATCTACCTAACCACGCCGCGCTACGCATATAGCTGTAAAACTGTCTTATGATGCAGTCCTGCGCACTCACGGCTGAATATGAATTTACGCCTGAAGAAAAAGGGTTCTACCTCAAAAACTACCTTGCCGAGGAGAAAGACCGAGTTGATTGCCGCTTCAAGGAATTGAACGATAATATCAGTTGTCTGCCCCAAGTATCTATGGCGATGCCAAGTTCGATTTCCTGCATGACGGCGCGAATGCGCTGAAAACGGCTCTTGGATAAAACGGGCCCAGCCTACCAGTCAAAGACCGGCGCGTTTGGCCACCGAGACAATCCGCTGCATCTCGCGGACCACTGGTTTTTCGATCAACTTGCCATCGACAACAACCAGTCCAGTATTCGCCTCCTCGAACGCCGCCAGGATTTTCTGCGCTTTGGCAACTTCTTCGGACGATGGGGTAAACACTTCGTTCAAAGGGTTGATCTGCTTGGGGTGCACCGCACCCTTACCACTAAAACCTAGATCTTTGGCCAGTTGCGCCTGGGCTTTCATGCCTTCCAAATCATCAAGATCCAGGTAGGGCACGTCGATAGCATCAATACCCACGCTGGCTGCCGCGTGAACCACGCGCGAACGCGCATAGAGCAAGGGCTCCCACGCATTTTTACAGCGTAAATCTGCCGACATATCAACGCCGCCAAAAAACAAAGCATCAATTCTGGAGCTAGCCCTGGCGATGTCAAAGACAGCCTCAAGCCCCGCATTCATTTCGATGATGATATGCAAACGGGTATCGTGGCCCCGCTCAGTCAGCAGGTCATCCAGCCAGACAATTTCATCCGGGGATACCACCTTGGGCAGCATCAGAGCCGGTGGCGGTGTATCAGTTGCCAGAACTGCCTTAACGTCATCAAGACCCACGGCTGATCGCAGGCAATTGATTCGAACGATACGTTCGACTCCATCATCCGCCTGCGGTTGTGTAAAAAGCGCCATGGTCCTCTCACGCGCCTCGTCTTTATCATGAGGCGCAATACCATCTTCTAGTTCGACACAAACAATGTCCGCTCCACAGGCGAGCGCCTTGGGATACAACTCGGGTCTTAAACCTGGGGCGAAGATAAAACTGCGTCGAGGCTGAACTATCTCCTGGTCGTGGGTTGTCATTTTTTTTCTCTATCGATTTGTCAGTAAGAACGCGGCAAACCCAGTACATGCTCACCCAGATAACTCAGGATCAGATTAGTCGAGACCGGGGCAACCTGGTATAGCCTGGTCTCGCGGAATTTGCGCTCCACGTCATATTCTTCGGCAAATCCGAAGCCACCATGGGTCTGCACACACATCTCTGCAGCAGCCCAGGAAGCATCCGCCGCCAGCATCTTGGCAAGATTGGCCTCTTCACCTGGGTTCTCGCCCGCATCGTAAAGCCGGATTGCCTCTCGCAGCACCAGCTCTGCCGCACGCATCTGGGCATAGGCCCGCGCGATAGGAAACTGTACCCCCTGATTTTTACCAATGGGCCGGCCAAAGACAGAACGCTCACTGGCATAGGCAGTGGCTTTTTCAATAAACCACTTGGCATCACCAATACATTCGGACGCGATCAGAATCCGCTCGGCATTCATGCCCGATAATATGTAACGAAACCCTCGGCCTTCTTCGCCAATCAGGTTGTCGACCGGGACACGCATGTCATCGAAGAAGATCTCGGTAGTCGCATGATTCATCATGGTACGGATCGGGCGGATAGTCAGCGTTTTGCCCCGAGCTTCGCGCATATCTACCAGTAACACCGAAAGACCGTCGGTTTTTTTCTGAACCTGCTCGCGCGGTGTAGTGCGACACAACAGGATCATCAGATCTGAATACTGGGCACGGGAAGTCCAGATCTTCTGACCGTTAACCACATAGTGGTCGCCTTCACGGCGCGCTGTGGTACGCAATGCGGTGGTATCCGTGCCACTGGTCGGTTCGGTGACACCAAAGGCCTGGAGCCGCAGTTCGCCGTGGGCGATGGCCGGCAGATATTGCTGTTTTTGCGACTGCGAGCCATGGCGCAACAGTGTGCCCATGGTATACATCTGTGCATGACAGGCTCCGGCATTGCCGCCAGAGCGATGAACCTCTTCGAGAATCGCCGCGCCGGCTGACAAAGGCAAGCCAGAGCCGTCAAACTCTTCGGGAATAAGCGCGCTCAAAAATCCGGCCTGGGTCAACGCATCCACAAACTCGCGGGGATAATCCTGCTCGCGATCGCTTTTACGCCAGTACTCACCAGGAAAACCCTCACACAGGCGGGCTACGCTATCGCGGATCTCCGGGTGATCCAGCACATAGGTTGGAGGTTTAGTACTCATGAGTCATGAATCCTGATATTCGAATGTTCCGGGCCAAAGCGTTATTGCTTTATCGCACTGTTGCAATCGAGCCTGTCGACTAGGCGGTAAACTCTGATCGGACTGACTCGCCGTGCTGGTCAAGTAGGGGGACAAGCGTTGGACGTTCGCCATCCGTCACCACCGGCAGATCTGCCATATTAACTTTGGTGCCGCCAAAATCGGCGACAAGGTTTCGAATCAGTTGATGACTGGACAGATCCTCGACGCTGCTCAAGCAGGCATTGGCTATTTTTGCATCGTCCAGCAACTGGCCCATCTGATCGGCAGAATGTCTACCAAACATGCCATTGATTATCTCGTCCATTGCTTTACGATGCTTGACCCGCTCAGTGTTATTCACAAAACGTGCATCAGCGCCGAGTTCGGGCTGACCCAATATGGCATCACAGAAACTACACCACTCACGATCATTCTGGATCGCAATCAGAATGTGGCTGCCATCTTTAACCGTGTATGCTCCGTAAGGCGCAATCAGCGGATGTGTCAGTCCCATTCTTTGCGGTGCACCGCCAAGGTAACGATGCGCCAACAGCGGAAAATTCATGAAATCTGCCATGACATCGAACATGGCAATGGAAATATCGACTCCTGTCCCAGTACGGCCGCGCTGAATCAGCGCACGCAGAATCGAAGAAAACGCCGTTTGGCCAGAAGCGATGTCACAGATGGAAATACCCACCCGTGCCGGCTGCTCCTGCGTACCATTAATCGCACAGATCCCACTTTCAGCCTGTACCAAAAAATCGTAGGCTTTCTTTGTGGCGCCCGGACCAGACGAGCCATATCCATTGATCTCACAGGTGATGAGGCCAGGGTTGTGTTCACGCAGCGTCTCACCACCAAAACCACGGCGGGTAAGCGCCCCCGGCGCGAGGTTGTGCAAAAACACATCGGCATGTTTAAGCATAGACCGCAACAACGCTTCATCAGCATCTTGGTTGAGATCGATACAGATAGACTCCTTACCTCGGTTAAGCCAGGAGAAAAAAACACTTTTTCCATCGGCGCCTTGATCGTAGCCTCGCGCGAAATCTCCTTCTGTGCGCTCCACCTTAATCACTCTGGCCCCGGCATCGGCCAGCATCAAACCGCAATACGGAGCAGCAACCGCCTGCTCCATTGATACCACCAGCAATCCGGCCAGTTCCTGATCTAACCCCATGTCTTAAGGTACTCCTAACTCATTAAAAAGTATAAAGAGCCTGCAACCACAATACATTGAACTGTATCACTCCAATCAAACTCGGATATTTCATCTACGGCCCGACCCAGGAAATTGGTGTTTTTCTTTTTACTTATTGGCTTTTCTGCTGGTTTTTTCATTACCGTTATATTTTGCAGATTAGTTAAATCCAGAACTTATCCCGCACGATCGCGCTCCGATCCCCATCGGGAACCTTGGCGATCAGCGCAGTCCCCCCGTCCCAATGTTCCCGTTTAACCATCGCGATAGTCACGTTTGTATCAAAGTCTGGTGACCAGGTGGAAGAAGAGATACACCCGGCGATATTGCCTGTGGAATCGTGCAAAGGCCATGGGTGATTGATCGCAGGCACTGCTGGCCCAGCAAGCGCGAGTGCTCGAATCTGCTTTGCTGGCTCTTGCAGTTCTAACAAGGCTTTACGACCCAGAAAACCTGTGGCGCTGTCGAGATGACAGTATTTACCCAAACCTGCTTCAAAGGGCGTGTGATCCATGGTGATATCGCTGCCAAAAGAGAGCAGGCCCGCCTCGACCCGCTCGATCAGATTGGGGCAACCCGCCCGGACATTAAGATCTTTACCAGCCTCAAATAATGTATCCCAAACGGCTTCTCCGTACCCGCTACCGTCCAGGTACAACTCAAACCCGCCTTGGTGAGACCATCCTGAGCGGGCAATGATCATATCCTGACCCTGAAAATTGATGGTCTTGTGACGAAAGAATCTGGTATCGGCGATCTCTTCCCCAAATACACGGCAGACCAATTCATCGGCTTTTGGGCCCTGAATCGCGAGCGGTGAGACATCCGGCTCAAAGACCTCGACATCGAGGCCAGACCCTGCCGCAAGGCCCTTGCAGTAAAGCAACATATCCGAATCCGCCAACGACAGCCAGTAACGATCCTGGCCCAGACGTACGGCAACAGGGTCGTTCATCATTTTGCCGGCACTGTCGACCATAGGTACGTAGTAGCATTGATCATCTCGCATCCGCGACATATCACGTGGTGTCGTCATCTGTACCAGTCGTAGCGCGTCTGGGCCTTTAATCTCAACCTGGCGCTCACAGGAGACATCCCAAACCTGGACCGCTGTCTTAAGGTGTCGATAATCTTCCTCGGGTGTCTCGTAATAAGACGCCAGCCGCATATGGTTATAGATCGTGTACGCTTTCGCCCCAGCACTATCTACACGATTGGAAAATGGCGTTCTACGAAGGCGAATCGATGGTGTCAAATTAAGCATAGACATGGGCTAAGATCCCAGGGGAAGATTGAGCGGCGCAATCATACTGTCCTGTCGATCTAGACGCCAGTGTGGGCAAAATGATAACTCGCGTGGTTTTCAATGTCCGCGAAAGTGTTATATCTGTCAATATCCCATACACTTTTGAGCGTTATGTTTGGGCGATCCCGCCCCCTAGCATCGTTTCAGCCTAAAGGGAGTGGGTAGATGCCAACTAAATTCCTAAGTCCGGCACACATAGAACACTTTGCTCGGCACGGCTTTTTACCACCGGTTCGCATTTTGGACGAATCTGAGGCGCAGATCCTGCGCGCCCAAGTTGAACAGTTCGAGACAAATTATCCAAAACTCAAAGGACAGCTGGACTTCAAGGCAAATCTCATACTCCCATGTATAGACCGGCTTTCCCACGATTACCGATTGCTGGATCTGATGGAGGATCTTCTCGGTCCTGATCTTTTACACTGGAATTCCACATTCAGGATTAAAGAGCCTAAAACCCGTCAGCACGCGGCGTGGCATCAGGATACCGCGTACATCAAACTCAAACCCTTTCTTTCCATCTGTTGGCTCGCGCTAAGCTCTGCCAATAGCAAAAGTGGCTGTCTTAGAGTTATTCCGGGCTCTCACCGGGGGGCGTTACTTGCTCACAGTGAGGGCAGCGATCCTGACAGTATTCTGTCGCGGGCACAGTACATAACTGAGATGTTTGACCAATCAGGCGCTATCGATATCGAACTCGCCCCGGGCGAGGCTACCGTAATCAATCATGCGATCATTCACGCTTCGAACCCAAACCAGTCCGATGATCGGAGAATCGGACTACTGATGGATTACCTGCCTACGAGTGCCGTCAAGGAAGGGCCCCGGGATACTGCCATACTGGTTCGTGGAGAGGATCACTTTGGACATTTTGAGCTTGAGACTGGCCCAGTCTCAGATGACCCGCTAAAAAATGTTGAACACCAGCGTCGCTCACTCGAGGTCATTACCGAAACCATGTACGCGCACTCACAGCACAAACCCAAAGGGCTGTTCTAAACAGCAAACACTGCACCCTCTTTAGGAGCTTACATGCTAAATCCTTATCAAAAATTGGCAGCACGTCTAGATGATGGCGAGTTGATTCTGATTGATGGTGCGACAGGCACCGAGATTGAACGCCGCGGGGTACCCCAGCTCGAAAATGCCTGGAACGGCGGCGGCGCCTTGAGCCACCCGGACATTGTGCGTGAAGTGCACCGCGACTATATCGGTGCCGGAGCGCAGATCATTATCAGCAATACGTTCGCCGCATCCCGTCACGCCCTGGATGACGCTGGTATGGCGGAACACTTCGACGCCCTGAACAGGCGCGGCGTCGAGTTAGCCGTTGAGGCGAGGGAGTGCTCAGAAAACCCAGATGTCGTCGTTGCCGGGGGCATCTCTTACTGGAGCTGGACTGGTGACAAGCCTGGACTCAATACACTGAATGAAAGTATTACAGAACAGGCGAAGATAATGAAAGAAGCCGGAGCTGATCTGCTCATGCTCGAGATGATGGTCGATATCGATCGGATGTGTGTCACTCTTGATGGGGCGATGACCACTGGCCTGCCAGTCTGGGTCGGAATCACCTGCACAATCGACAATCAAGGAATAGTTTGCCTGAGAAATGGAGAGCCCCTCCCGCAGGCGTTGGATGCGCTGAAAAACTATGAGATACCACTGATCAGCATCATGCACACAGAAGTCGATCTGATCAGTGACTGCTTGAGCGCATTAAAGAACGACTGGGACGGATGGACCGGGGTGTATGCCCATAGCCAGGGTGACAAAAGCCGAAAACGCAGCAAACACGAGTGGGTTTTCGATGGCGTGATATCACCCAACGCCTACCGAGATGTGGCAAAGCAGTGGCGCGCGCAAGATATCAATATGCTCGGATGCTGCTGTGGCCTCGGTGTAGATCATATCAAGGCGCTCAACCGATATCTGACCGCCTGACGCCAGAATCACCTCGTAGTAGCCGCGCTCTCCCAACCAGAAGGTCACAACCCAATGGTGACTCGCTTGATCAGCCGGTCTCAGCGATAAGGCCGGCCGCTTCAACCCCTCCAAGGGCCGCTGCCTCGTCGTTATCTGAAGTATCTCCCGAGGTGCCGACGGCGCCCAGCAACTCCCCCGATCCATCGCGCAAAAGCACGCCGCCGGGTACCGGCACCATATCGCCCCCGGCAAGACCATTCATGGCCTGGATAAAATAAGCCTGCTGTTCTGCCCTATTCATCAATGCGCGCGTTCCCATGCCAAGTTGAATCGCGGCATTCGCCTTGCCGTGGGCAATTCTGGCCCGCATCGCGCTAACACCATCCTCGGATGCAGCCGCGACAAGCGAACCCCGATCATCGAGCACAACCACGCTGACGGGCTTTAATTCCAGATCACGAGCTTTCGCTATAGCGCCGTCGACAACTGCTCTGGCGTGTTCCAATGTAATCGACATACTTTGTCTCCTGCAAAAATAAAAAGAAACTCTTTGAGTCCTGGTGTTTTATCGTGATGCCGCCAAAAGTGCTTTGGGCAACGCTCGGGCAAAAAGTTCGAGATCTTGCGGGTGTCCTACAGAAACCCGAATACATCGATTAAGAGGTGCGATTCCGGGCATGCGCACAAAAACACCCTGTCGGATCAGATCATTCAGTACTCTCACGGCAAAATCTCCATCGTGACCGCAATCAATCGCAACAAAGTTAGCGGCCGATGGCAAAGAGCTGAGGCCGTTTACAGACGCTATCTCGCAAAGTTGCTCCCGCGCCTGGGCCACCTTGTTAATCACTTGATTCAAATAATCCTGGTCGGCCAGTGCCGCAAGGCATGCGGCTTGTGCAACACAACCCACACCGAAATGATTGCGGATTTTATTGAATTCATTGATCAGCGCGGCTTCACCAATCACATAGCCGACACGAATGCCTGCCAGACCATAGGCTTTGGAAAAAGTACGAAAACGCAACACCTGAGAATCAGACGTGTTTATTACCGGTAACGTACCTTGGGGAGCAAATTCGCCATAAGCCTCATCCAGCACCAGCAGCGATTTTTCTGGCACCCTTTCGATCATAGACTCGATATCACCGGCATTCCACCACGAACCCATGGGATTATCCGGATTGGCGATATAAATCAACTTGGGTTGGTGAGCCACGGCTGCGTCAATCAGTGCATCGATATCCTCGCAGTCGTCACGGTAAGGAACCGTCACCAGTTCTCCACCGTACCCTGTGACATGAAAATTAAAGGTCGGGTACGCCCCTGCTGATGTCACTACCTTATCGCCTGGGCTGACAAATAACCGCGCCAGGTAACCAAAAAGGCCGTCGATACCCTCCCCCACCATAATGTGGGCAGGGTCAACGCCATGATGGGCTGCAATTGCGTGGCGAAGATCAAAAAACTCGGGATCGCCGTATTTCCAGGCCTGTGCACCAGCATCAGCGATCGCCTTTATTACCCGTGGGGAAGGCCCAAAGACGTTCTCGTTAGCTCCGATACGCGCAGCGAACGATTTACCGAAGGTACGCTCCTGCGTCTCAGGCCCAACAAACGGAACCGTTGCAGGCAATCCCTTTGCGAGAAAAGTGACTTCGTACTCAGTCATCATTGGATTGTGTCATAGCGGTGAAAAAAAGCACAACCTGGCTCGCGTCCATCCATTGTTTCTCGATTACTGATCCCCAAAAAGGCGGCTAAGCAAAAAACTGCCCACTCATGACCTTAGTCGCAACTCCGCCGACCCAAAGGTCGGTCGGCGTTTTGCCGTCCAGCGCCATTCTTGTAATCACCCCGCTGGGCCTGCCCATCTCATAGCCTTGTTCGCTGGTGACAGTGTGGGATTTTTCATCAGAGCATTCCAGAAGATCATGGCGCACAAGATAGCAGGACAAGGCTCTGTTGGTGGTTCCGGCCGCTGGCACCTCTGGAGTGCCCACCCGAGGTGCAAATTCGCGACAATGCACGGTGCTGTCAGGATGCACCGTCTGCTGGGAAAAAAGTACCACTGTATCAATATGATGCTGTGTACAGAACTCATGTATCCGTTCAAAATCAGGCGTGACTGCCCTGATATCGTCCAGACTCTTTAGCGGAACCACCAGGTGCGAAAAATCCGATGCGGTGTATTCAACTGGAAGTGAAGAGTCCATGGCTTGTGAACTGACTCCAAAGAACACTTTGAATTGATCAGGTGTCAGCGAGGCCGCCTCAAATACGGCGGGGGTCAATTTAAGCATCACCTCGATACGACTATCCGATCGATGCGTGACTTCGACCACTGCCGAACTCGCAGACGTATGCAGATGAACCTTTTTTGTTTGCCCAAGCGACACTTCAAGGTAACCACGCTCAACCAGACCCGTCATCAGTCCCAGGGTGCCGTGTCCACACATCGGGTACTCCTGGACAGTTGAAAAAAAGCGCACGTGAACATCGCATCGCTTAACGTGGATGAGAAAACAAGTTGCCGGTGCGCCGACCTCCCGGGCTATTTGTTGCATCTGTGCCGTTGAGAGCTTTGCCCCATCGTAAACGATACCGGCATGACTGCCGCCAAACGGATTTGCCGTAAAAGCACTGAAAAGATCAAATTCGTAAGCGCTCATCACAGCGGCCTCAAACTCAGATACGCCTGTGCCAAGGGCTGGCAATCTCGAGCTCTCGCGCCAGGCGCAGCAGCGTTTTTTCCTGACCCAGTGCGGCACCAATCTGAATGCCGATGGGAAGCCCCTCTTCACTCTTTGCCAATGGCACCGAAGCCGCTGGTGCCCCGGTGGCATTAAAAAGAGGGGCAAACGGAATTTCATTCAACAACGCGTTCAGGTAATTTTTCCAATCATCCATCGCCATACTGATCTCGTTCAGTTTCAGCGGTGGGCGAGCTAGCGTTGGTGTCAGCAATACATCATAGCCATCAAAGAAATCGGCAAGATCTCGGGCTGCGCGTTGAATACATTCGATGGCTTGTACGTACTGCACGGCGCTACACCTGCGCCCAGCTTCAGCGCACGCCAGTGTCACAGGCTCAAACAAGGATTCTGGATTTTTGGCATTATTTTCCAACAACACGGCTTGAACTACATTAGCGATATTGGCAGAAAACAATACATCGAAGGCATCACGCAGCGCCACGCCGTCTACAGGTGGCATCGCCTGTTCAACCTTGCAACCCAACGACTGGCAAAGAAGGCCGGCATCTGTCGCAGCTTGCTTGCACTGTGAATCGATGTCTTCTCCTGCGAAGCCATCAGTACAAAGGCCCACTCTGAGATCTGACAGATCACCTTCAAGGGATTCCAGAAACGTTCCACTTAGCTCTGGCGCACTGTAGATGGCACCGGGTATTGGCCCATGCGTCACATCGAGCAGCATTGCCGAATCTCGCACGCTATGGGTTAAGGCATGGGCCACACTGAATCCCGCCAAACCCTCTGCCCTGTCATGCCCAAGCGGTACCCGGGCCCGGGTAGGTTTGAGGCCAAACAAACCGCAGTTGCTCGCTGGAATCCGGATCGATCCCCCGCTGTCGGTGGCGTGGGCCGCGGGAAGCATACCGCTAGCTACCGCGCAGGCCGAGCCACCGCTTGATCCTCCTGCTGAACGGGAGCGGTCAAAAGGATTGACCGTGGGCCCAAACAGCATGGGGGAGGTACAGATATTCAGCCCAAATTCCGGGGTATTGGTTTTTCCCAGAATCACGAGACCAGCCGCCTTTAAGCGCGAGATCAACAGCCCATCTTTAGTGGGAATGGTTTTTGCAAAAGCGCGACTGCCGTTAGTCGCAGGAAGGCCTGCAAGTACGGTGTTCAGATCCTTGACCAGATAGGGAACCCCGGTTAAGGGTCCGGCGGGGAGTCCTTGAGCGATGCTGTCACGCGCGGAATCAAAACACCGAGCGATTATGGCATTCAGCTTTGGATTGAGGGACTCGATTCGGCTAATCGTAGTCTCAATAAGCTCGGAAGGGGTGAGCTCTTTTTTTGCGATCAGCCCGGCGAGGCCTACCGCGTCATATCGATCGTACTCTTCCCCGATCACGAGAATCCCCCATGCAACTTGGCCTTACTGGGCGAATTCTGCCTCGCCCAGATGACACTCAATGGCATGACCGCCGCTCAACATTCTTACCGGCGGGGTCTCCTGATCACAGGTATCCTTTATCGCCCGCGGACAACGATCAAAAAATGGGCAGCCTTTATCCGTCAGAGTTACCACACGATCAATGCCAGCCTGCGCCTCCTGGGTCTGCATGGTTTCTTCAAGCCAGCCGACGCGCAACTCAGGAACTGAGCTGATAAGAAGACGTGTATAGGGATGATATGGCGGAGAGAGCACGGCATCTGTGGTGCCCTTTTCCACCACGCGGCCCGCGTACAGCACGATGATTTCATCGGCAAAGGATGCCACTGTCGAAAGATCATGGCTGATAAAAACAAAGGACACGCCGGTCTGCTTGCGCAACTTCTTGAGCAATTCAATGACATTCGCGCCAACGATGGAATCCAGTGCCGAGATTACCTCATCACAAAGCAGTACTTCCGGCGATGCCGCCAGTGCTCTTGCGAGATTGACTCGCTGCTTCTGGCCACCTGAGAGTTCCTCGGGATATCGCCCAGCAAATTCCTGCGGTAGTTCGACCATCTCCAGCAGTTCGCCGACCCGTCGACGTTTTTCTTTTCCTTTAAGGCCAAGGTAGAACTCGAGCGGGCGCCCCAGGATATGATCTATTCGCTGGCGTGGGTTAAGCGCGGTATCCGCCATCTGGAAAACGAACTGCACTTTCTGCAGCTCGCTGCGACTTCGCTGCTGTAAGGCAGGCTTCAGCGGTTCGCCATCCAGTAGAACCTCGCCCTGCGCAGCGGGCAAAAGCCCGGCCATGACCCGGGCCAGGGTGGATTTTCCACAGCCCGATTCGCCAATCACCCCCACACTGTGGCCCCGCTCTATGGAGACATTCACATCCCGAAGCACTGTTATCGCAGGCTTTCCGTCTTTGACTTTACCGTACCCGGCAACAAGGTCTTTTACTTCCAATGCAGGCGCCATACGGTGGTGTCCCTCACTGGTTTCGTCGCCCTGACCCGCAGCAGGCGGTGGTCGAACAGCATGCATTAGGCGACGGGTGTAATCGTGCCCTGGATGGCTCACAACCTGTTCTGCGCTGCCATACTCCTGCGTTTCGCCCGCGTATAACACCACAATATGGTCCGCAATCTGGGCGACCACTGAAAGATCATGCGTCACATAAATAGCAGCAGAGCCTTCTTGTTTAATCACTGACTTAAAGGCTTTTAATACCTCGATCTGCGTCGTGACATCCAACGCAGTGGTGGGCTCGTCCAGCACCAGAAGGTCTGGCTTGCCACACAGCGCCGTTGCTGCCATCAGACGTTGCAGTTGTCCGCCGGATACCTGGTGGGGATAACGCTTACCCAATAGATCGGGATCTGGTAGTTCCAGAGCCCGATAGAGAAACTCAGCTCGCTCGTCGGCCTGCTTCTGAGTGAGAATGCCATGCAACACACAAGTTTCCGTGACCTGCTCACCAATCGTCAGAGCCGGATTGAATGTTGCAGCGGCACTTTGGGCAAGGTAGGCAACCCGCTGACCTCGCAAGCCTCGCAATTGATCCGCACCCATGGTGATGACGTCTTCACCTTCAAGGCGCACCTCACCGCCGACAAATTCCAAACCGGGCTTGGTATAACCGAGCGACGATAAGGCAATGGTTGTTTTGCCTGAACCTGACTCTCCAATCAGGGCTACCACCTCACCACGGGCCACATTAAAACTGACGCCCTTGACGATCGGCGTCAGGTCATCATCGTCATTGCGGGCGCTGATCCTAAGATTATCGACCTCGAGGAGCGCGCTCATGAGATCATTTTCGTTGCTAACTTTCCGCCAGCCGCAGCGGAGATATCATCAACGATCATATTTACCGAAATCGTCAGGCTTGCGATCGCGAAAGCTGGCATCAGGCACGCATAGGAGCCCAGAACCAAGCCTGGGAGATTTTCCTTAACCATGCTGCCCCAATCCGACGTCGGTGGTTGCACTCCAAGCCCAAGGAAACTCAACGAAGAAATAAACAATATGACCCATACAAAACGCAAGCCGAAATCTGTCGCGAGCGGCATTGCGATATTTGGCAAAATTTCACGCGTGATGATCCACCACAACCCCTCGCCACGAACTCGCGCAGCCTCAACAAAATCACTCACCATCACTTCCTGTCCGAGTGACCGCGAGATTCGGAACACACTCGCGGCATAAATGAAGCCGGCAATTACAATCAACCAGGCAAGACCGGGGCTGTCAAGAGCTGCGATGAGAACTAGCGCAAACATTATTGACGGTATTGACAACAGCGCATCATTTACGCGACTCAACCCCATATCTAAATACCGGCTTCCAACGGCTGCTGCAATACCAGCCGTCACGCCAATCAAATAAGCCAACAATGTGGCGAGCACCGAGATTCCGATCGTGGTTCGAGCGCCGTACAAAATGCGGGACAACAAATCTCGCCCAATATAATCACTGCCGAGATATACGATCTTACTCGGCGGTTGAAAATCGGTATCGGGGTACATCTCGTCGCTGCCCGGCACAATAAACAGAACTTCATCCAGAATATCCGCCTCATGGTACGGCGCAATCGTAGGACCAATTACAACGATCACGCTCCAAAAGAGCACAATCGCGATCCCAATCTTGCCTGGCCAACTTAACTTGATCTTTCGTTTTGGCGGGGCATCTGGCAGCTCATCAAAGCCCAAAGGTTTATCAGAGTTGTTCGCGTGATCAGACATAGTTCTTATTTGGGATGACGTAAACGGGGATTTGAAAGAATCGTCGCCATGTCAGCAATAAAAATCAACACGACATAAACCGCACAAAAAATCATGGCGCAGGCCTGAACGAGCGGCATATCCCGCACCTGTACTGCCTCGATCATTAATTTGGCGAGACCCGGATAGGAAAAAATCTGTTCGACCACCACAACACCGCCCACCAGCCAAGCCAGGTTAAGGGCGATCACATTAACAATAGGTCCAATCGCATTAAAAAGCGAATGACGAAGAATGATTCTGCGGCGCGGGATGCCTTTCAGAATCGCCATCTCAATGTATGGCGAGCTCATCACGTTAAGTACAGTCGCTCGCGTCATTCGAATGATCTGAGCAGATACCACAATCACTAAGGTCAAAACCGGCATTGCAATTGTTTTCATCAGCACCCAACCGCTCTCATCGCCCCGCAAATAGACAATCGAAGGCAACCAGCCCAAAGAGACCGCGAACACCAGTACCAAAACAGTGGCGATTAAAAAATCAGGTACCGAGATAATATTTAAAGTTGAAAAGGTAATTGAGCGGTCCAGTCTCGTACCCGGATGCATTGCAGCCAATAACCCGAGTGCCAGAGAAATCGGTATCGCAACTACAGCAACTATTAAACCCAGCATGGCGGTGTTATCGATACGCGGACCCAGCATCTCGACGATCGGCGTGCCTAATCCTGCACCCAAGCCTGCCTTGGAGATCCCAAGGTCACCCATCATAACGTTCTGCAACCAGACAAGATATTGCTGAACCACGGGTTTATCAAGGCCTAGTTTGGCCCGCAGGACGGCCGTATTTTCCGGCGTCGCCATCTGGCCCAAAATGATCTGCGCTATATCACCCGGGAGCAGGTTCGTACCGATAAAAATCAGCACGGAGACCACCCAGAGAGTAACCAGACTGATTCCAGTTCGACCCAGTAACGCACGCCAGAGCATTGTTAACTCGTTATTTGGTCAGCGCGTTAGCGATCTTAAACAAAGGGGTTCGCACGTTGCCGTGCGAACCCCTTTCAAAAACCACTTAATAGCGAAAAGCCAGTCGCCTTAGGCTTCTTTCCAGATGAATTCGGCCCAGCCATTGCCACCGAACTGACCCAAAGGTACGTTGGAGAACCCTTTAACCTTTGGATTATTGGCATCCAGAATATTGGTGTGATAAGGAATGATGATCCCGCTTTGGGTACTCACCAGTTTTTGCATCTCACAGTGCATCTCGTGACGCTTGGCTGGATCGGTCTCTGCCAGAGAGTCCTTAAGCAATACGCCCATGCGGTCGTTATTCCAGAACGTATCGTTCCAATTGCCATTCGGCCCGAATTGAATCCCCATCATCGAGTTCGCAGTCGGGCGCATATTCCAAGACACCACGTTCAGCGGCTCTTTCATCCACACCGCACCCCAGTACCCATCGGACGGAACCTTTTTGAGTTTCAGGTTAAAGCCGATCTTCTTAAGGTTGGCCTGCATAAGCAAGCAGACATCCTCGATCGCACCAGTCACAGGTGCGACCCAGATTTCAGCCTCAGTATATCCAGATTTATTCAAATGCCACTTGGCTTTTTCCGGATCATATGGAATTTGCGGCAACTCGTGACAATGATCGGCACCATAAGAAATATTGATCGGGTGATCGTTACCCAGTGTACCGTGACCTTTCAGGAACTTGCGGACAATCCGCTCACGATCCTGAATGTACCGCAGTCCCTGAACCAGATCATCATTATCGCCCGGGGCTGTGTTCTTAAGGCAGCAGATACCGCCATACACACCCGCTGGCACCGACAACACATTCAGCCCTGAACTCTCAATTTTCTTAATCTGTTTGGCACTGATCGCGCCAATCATGTCGACGCTGCCCGAGAGCAACGCATTCAGACGGGCGTTCATATCCGTAATCGCCGTGATCTCGATGTTGTCGAGCCACTGCCCGGTATCACGCCAGTAGTTATTATTACGTGAGTGGATTGATCTCACACCGGCCTGGAAGGAGTCCAGCACGTATGGACCGGTACCCGCCCCCCACCAGTTATGCGTATTCTTTTTAACAATCTTCGCCTGCGGCTGCGTCAGCTTATACGGCATGTCAGCATCAGGTGACGACAAAGTAAGTTTTACGGTGTATTTGTCAACAGCTTTCCACTCCTCTACTAAAGAGAAGAAGGACTTTATTGATGACGGCGATCCGTCCTCAATGTGACGGTTCATACTCCAAACCACGTCGCTTGCAGTCAGTTCCCCGCCACTATGGAAACTCACGCCCTTGCGGATCTTGAAGATGTATTCCGTCGCATTACTGTTCACCGACCACTCTTCGGCGAGCTCAGGATGCAGGCTCATGTTGTCCGAGACCTGAATGAGCCCGTTGTAACCGGTGTTAACCCGGGTGTAGTCGATGGTTGATGTACCCAGAATCGGATCCAAGGTGTCATCCGGCCCGTGCAGGTTCGACGCAAAGGTCACCGAGCCGCCGCGGTTCGGGGTGGCGGCCAAAGCGCTGGTCGAGCCGAGAAGGCCTCCAGCAGTAGTTGCGGTAATACCCAGCGCACCCATGGCAGCCAGGAACTCGCGACGATTTACATGGCCGTCGCGGTACATCTGTTGAAAAGTTTTGACTTCTTTCATTTCTCAGGTTCCTCCGATGAAAAAAATGACTTTCTATCTGCTTTTAATAACCGCTTAAGGCGGCTGATATATGAGATTTAGCTCACCCCAGCCAGAAAGCGCTGCCTGCAGTGAAACATAGGTAGAAAATCCAGTCAACAATTAAGGCTGAAGGCTTAAGAGGGCATAAACTACTGTCTAATCGGGGATTTCTCTCTCTGTGAGTACTAAATAAACACAACCAAGGTGTAATAACTGAAATATCGAATGGTTTTGTTCGCTTTTGGGTATCTCAATGTCGTTTAACTTAATCATTTTAAATGCCCGTTCGGCTGAAATTACCTGTGGTGAATAGCGCGCCAGGCTGGCAATTGGCCATTTAAATACATAACTAAGGACAAACTTGATTGAAAAGTCTTCTCGCTTACCGCAGGTTTCTATTCGCAACTCTTGCACTTTTGGTATGCGACCCTGTCACAGCGGCATGCCTTTGCACCTACACCCCAGCGAAGTTGGTCGACGTACTTGACGGTGGCAACATCGTTTTTGAGATTACGGGTGAACAAAAAACCATACGCCTCGCTGGAATTATTACGCCCCGGCTTAAACCAAACCCCCAGTTGCAAAAACCCTGGTGTGAAGCCGAGGGTGCCAAAGCGATACAGGCAAAAGCATATACCGCCGAACTCCTGTCTCAAGCTTCACAGATCACTCTTGATGAACAGCAGGTTGATGAAGCCGGTGAAATCACTGCCGTGGTTTACATTGATAACTTCAGCCTTGGCCAGGAACTACTCTACAAGTATCTTGCAGTTGAAAATAACGAGCCTACCCAGTGGTGCGACTGATGGCCCCAAGCGACTTCTCCACGGTCGATCTTTACGATACGTATCCAAAAAAGTTCAGGCCTGCGGTCCGCTGTTTCGTAACTTTGGGGGGTATTTTCCTTACGCTGATACCGATGGCGCCTTGCTCAGCGAAACTGATCTTGCGGATGACGCCTCGATAGCGACTGAATAAAAATCGAGCATCCTTGTTGACAGATTAATTTTTAGAGTCGGATGCCGATGTTGCAATGCGATGAGCCCTGGCCCTCCAAACCATCCAGGCCTTCCCACACTAGCTTCATTCGAAAAGATTTACGACATTAAGTCAAAATATTGAATGTCCATCATCCAGATCTGCCGTTAAACTCGTGACACATTTAGTCGGCTTGGTGCTGGCTCTGTAAACACTACCTTTAAGAAATGTCCCGAAGAAAGACCAGCAAACGTAGAGCGCCCCCGGGTACCGAGCAATCACCCGCGGGTCCGGTGATTAACCCGATTAACCCCGTATCGCTCTTATCCGATGATGAGGCTGAGTCACTGCACCAGGCTTCTTTAAAGGTGCTTGCCGAGCACGGGGTTCAGTTTTCTTTGTCCGAGGCGCGCGCCATCCTGAAAACCGCCGGGGCCGAGGTTCGAGAGTCCGACGGCATGGTGCGTTTTGACCCTGATATGCTGATGGACTACGTCGCCAAAGCTCCGTCTGGATTCACTCTGCATGCCCGTAATCCGATCCACGATCTGCACCTGGATAACCGACACGTAAATTTCTCATCCGTAAGTAGTGCGCCGCACAGCACAGATACGCTTAAGGGTCGGCGTGCGGGT
>Ga0302122_10000842_pt1 | contig 19159 bp, 8 predicted proteins | sample CB21_SCM_MG_FD_203115 | JGI IMG/M metagenome (GOLD analysis project Ga0302122, IMG submission 203115) | Marine microbial communities from Western Arctic Ocean, Canada - CB21_SCM | ecosystem: Environmental > Aquatic > Marine > Oceanic | place: Canada: Western Arctic Ocean | collected 2017-09-28
CGCGGCGCGGCCGGAGGGGCCTTCTTCATCTTCCGCTGCGCCGCCTTGAGCTCCCGCGCGTGCGCGTCCTTCTCCGCCTTGAGCTCCCGCGCGTGCGCGGCCTTCTCCGCCTTGAGCTCCCGCGCGAGCGCGTCCTTCTCGTCGACCTCCCGCTTCTCGTATGCGGCCATGTGCTCGGCCTCGAGGCGCCCGGCCTCGCGCGCGTCCTCTAGGCGCTCGGCTTCTCTGCACCCAGCCTCTAGGCGCTCGGCCTCCGCGCGCTCGGCTTCTTCCGCCTCGCGGGTGACCATCGCTCCAGCCGATGGCTCCGGCTCCTGTTCTGCGATCTTGTCCGGCGCGTAGACCGCGACGGCGGTGACGACGCTCCGTGGCGACTCGACGTCACCAAGCGTCGTCTTGCTTTTGCGACGATTTGTTGCATAGTAGCCGCCGAGACAGCAGCCGCCCAGCAGGAGCACCACGACGGCGAGCAAACCGCCGGCCGCCGCCGCCGCCGTCCCGCCGCCGCTCGAGCCCTTGTCGCTGGCGCCGGCGTCGACCATCACCGTGGGCGCGCCGACGGTCGTGGTCTCGACGCCCGCGAAGTCGTCGATCGCGCCTGCGGCGGCGGCCGCGGCCTCGACCGCGGCGTCCACGTCGCCCGGCGAGCTGTCCTCGATCGCGGCCGCGACCGCGTCGGCGGCGGACTCGGACTCGACCGAGACCGTGTACGTGACCACGACGCCCGCGTCGACGAGGCGGCGCCGACCGGCGCTTGCTATCTCCACGGACACCGCGGCCGCGTCCACGCCGCAGAGGTCGGCGGCGGCGGCGGCGAAGACGTCGGCGTTGTCCTGGGCCGTTTCGTACGTGATGCCTTCGAAGGTGAGGTCGCCGATCACGAGGAACGCCGAGCCGCTGACCGCGAGGACGGGCCTCGGTGTCGGCGCCGGCGCGGCGACGGGCCGGGCCGTGGGGTTGCCCGGCAATGGCGTGGGGCGCGGCGTCGGCTCAGCAGAGGGCTCCGGCGTCGGCTCTTGACTCGGCTCGGGAGTCAGGCCCGGGCTGCTAGTTGATGCGCCTGGGTCGAGGCAGGTGTATCCATTATATTCGCAGGTATACGAGGCCGGGACGCACGTGGACGTGCAGCAGTCACCCCCGTCGTACGAGCACGAGGCCACGTTGTTCGAGGAGTCGCAATAACCGTCACCGGCATAGCTCGGATTATAGCAGCCGGACGTTGGCTGGGGCGTCGGGCGTGGCGTCGGGCGTAGAGTGGGCCGGTAGGTGGGCGTGTACGTGGGCCGCGGCGTCGGGCGTGGCGTCAGCCGCGGCGTCGGGCGTTGCGTCGGGTAGGCTGGCGTTGTGGCGTCGCACGCACAGCCTGAACAATCGCAGCTGTACGAGTTTTCGAGTTCGGGGCAAGTATAATCGCCGTTCGTGGTCCAGTAATCGCACGTGTAATCGTAGCACGTCGCCTGGCATGCACACGCGACCGAGATGGCCGAGTTCGTTTGCCACTCGACCCGGTCCACTCAGTCCACGTATCGGAGACGGCCGCGAGGTCTCCATCCGAGTCGCAGTTATAAATGCCCACATAGGTACTCCCGCAGCCCGCGTCACCAATGTACCAGCAGCCACCTGGGGTGTACCAGATGTACTGCGTGCTGCCGCAGTCAGTGCACTCGAAGTACGGCTGCGACTCGCACGTGCCAGTTTGTTGGTAAGTCCATGCCGGCCGCTTTGAGAGTTGGACCCCGACACGGTGACATAATCACACCCGCTAAGGCGCCGCCGCGTCTGCTGCGCCGGGCGCGCGTTCTCCATAAGCTCGGGCACGGCAGGGGTCACCGCAGGGGCGGCCGCGCGGCGCGCCGTCGCGGCGGTGGCACCCGCCAGCAGCAGCACGCCGACGAGGCGGTGGGAGGCAGCCCCAGAGCAGCGCGCAGCGCGCTTTTTGCCGGAACTTCGCATCTTGTCTTCGTGGATGTCGCCTGAAGTCGTGCCTTCCTTTGGGGCTGCGGGGGGGGCTGCTCTCGCGCGCGCTCTCCACGGTGCAATCCCACAACCTGTAAACCTGGAGCAAACTGGGGGGTTTCAAGATGGTGTTTCCTGTGGAAGAGCGTGGCCCACGGGGGCTCTGCCGCGGTTCCAATGGAGCGCGGGGAGCGGGTATAAAAGTCTGGAGCGAACATCTCGCGCTCGAGCTGGCCGGACGCCGCTCGCGCCCCGCGTAGACCAGAGGTAGAAGGTAGACTAGAACAAGGTTACACAGGACTCACTTCTTCTTCTTCGCGAGGCCCTTGACGTGGTCCTTGACGAGCGCGTCGAACTTGGGCCGGTCGGACGCGAAGAGCTCGGCGAGCTCCGGCTCGAGCGGCGTCTCGACGTTCGGAGTTATCAGAATCGCGCGCATGTTCGTGAACACCAGGCGCGCGTTCATGGTGGGCGACCAGTTGGGGAAGAAGACCTCGGGGCAGACCTCGCCCGTGGCCGTGGTCACGTTGGGGTGCTTGATCTCCGTGCGGAACTTGACCGTGGGCGCCTTGAAGGGGTAGTTCGCGGGGAAGGTGAGGTCCACCGTCCAGACGCCACCCGCGTAGGGGCTCCCCGCCGGCCCGGAGAGCTTGGCCTCGGCGCTCATTTTATCTTCGCTCGGCGTGACCTCGCAGAAGTCCAGCGGGTCCTTCTCTAATGATTCGAACTCCTTGTTGAGCCGGCGGAGCGCGCTCATGGTGCGTGCGGTCTTGCGGGCGGTCGGCTGTCGAGTCTTATTATGTGGAGGTCTTCAGGGGGCCGCTGGCGTCGGCTGCGCGAGCGTGTCGATTGACAGCGATGGAGCAGCAGTCGTAGGCAAAGTCCGCGGCACGTCTAGGCACGCTTGCTTGAATGAATTGGCCGGGTCTATCGATCGAGCGCGCGCTTCGTGCGGGTTCGTGGCGGGTTTATCTCGCGGGTTTTGCGCCTTGCCTAATTTGTCAGTTGCGCTCGACTGGCGAGCTAGCGCTGACCTTCTGTCAAAGGACTACAGCGGTCCTCAGTCCGCGACCGCCTGCCCAACGGCCGGGCCCTTGGAAGGCCTGCTTTTGAGCATGGGTGATGATGATCCCAGTGCATTTTTCGCGCAGCTCATGCCGCAAACCGACCAGGCTGCAACCGCCGACGCTGCGCCGCCACCGCCGAGTGCCACCGCCGACAAGGCCGCGACCGGTACCGCGCCGCCGCCGCCGACGCCGAGTGCCGCGAACAAGTTCGCCGCGCGCGCCGCCAAGCACCGCTCGCCGCCGCAGCCGAAGCCGAAGCGCGACGAAGCCATGGAAGAGGTCGGCCTGCTCGTGGAGCAGTGCCACCTCGCGCGCGAGGAGGGCGACGACGACGCGATGGTCGCCGCGCTCCTGCCTTTGCTCAACGCGGGGCGCCGCGGCGACGCCACCGTGAAAGCGCTGGCGGCTTCGGCCCTCAAGGGCGCCGCGCCGCGGCTATTAGCGGCCCTGGAGGTGGCGGCGACCGTGGCCGCGCGGGGCGCCGACGAGGTCATTGGGGACGGCGGCACGGCGAGTGATGATAATGCGGTCGACGCGTGCGCCCGGGCCTGCGAGCGGCTGGCGTTTTTAGATCTGGCGGACGACGCGGGCGAGGCCTTGGGCATGGCGCTCGCCGCCGCCGCTTTGAGAAGGACGGAGCAGGCGACGCTGGAGATAAGGGGCGCCGTGCCCGCGGACGAAGACGGCGTCCACGCGCATGCCACAGCTTTGGGCAACGCGCTGGGGGCCTGCTGCGCGGCCGCGACCGTGGCGCAGAGTTGTACCCAAGCGCTGGGGGCCGCGCGGTGCGTGCAAGCGGCGACGAAGCCGCTCGCGGTCGGCGCGAATGCGGCCGTGGACGTGCTGGAGCGGTTCACGATGATGAAGTCCGTGGAGACTGTTTCAAGGGAGGCCATTACCAGCGTCGTGGAGGCCGACGCGCTACTGGACGAGTGCAGCTTCGCGCTCCAGTTCGGGCACCGGTTCCAGCGCTTCGTGGAAGGCGTGCTGGGGGAGGCTGCGAGCGATGTGACGGCCACGCTAACGAGATCGTTACAAACCTTGGAAGGATTGTACATCAAGCTCGAGGACGCGTATCGGGACGCGGGCGTCGCCGAGGCTTTAGAAGGTTTGGCGGACGACGACCCGCTCGCGGCGCTCCAGGATGCGTTCTTCGTTTTAAGGCGCGGGGTCGATCGGGCGGTGGGCACGCTCTCGGAGCAGGCGGCGCTCGCCGAGCTCCACCGGACGCTGTCGTGCCTCGCGCCGGACGCGCCGCCCCCCTGCGACGTATTTCGCTCCGCGGCCTCGCTGGCGACGCGGGAGACGGCGCAGGAGACGTCGCTCTTAGACGCCGTGGACGAGGAGGTCCGCGGCGCGTCCATCGGGGCGCTGGCCATCGCCGCGGGCGGCGCCTTCGCCTGCGCGGCCTCCGTGGAAGCCCTCAAGGACGAGGTCGTGGGCGAGCTCGCCCGCTCCGTGCCCCTGGCCGTGCCGTTACTAGATGACTTCGACCACGCCTCGCGGCAGTACAACGAGCTCGCCGCGGGCGCGCTGAGCGCTTTGTTTGATGAGCCCGGGTTATTGCTTTTGAGGCAGCGCTTCTTTAGGGACGTGGTCGCTGGGACCGTGGGGTCCTACCACCTCCTTAATGAGAGCGACGACATCGGCGACGCGTCTTTACTAGAAAACGCGTACGCCAAGGCGGTCCTGGGCCACCCCGCTATGAAGGCGGCGCTCGACGCGCTGCCGGCCGACGCGCCGCGCCTCGCGCTGTGCCAGAAGCTGGCGGCCGACGCCGCGAACGCTGTGCTGGGGCGGTGCACGGCCGGGCCGCCGCTCGGGGCGCTGGGGGCGCTCGCGCTGCGCCGCGACGCGCGGCGGCTCTTCGCGAAGCTCGGGACGCTGCTGCCGTCCGAGGAGTCGCTGGGCGCGGGCGCCGTCTTCCGGGCGACGCTGCGGCCCGAGATCGAGGCCGCGACGGCCGCGCTCGCGTTGCTCACGGTCGAGGCGCCCGCGGACGCGCGCACGCTGCGGCTGTCCGCGGCGGGCGTGCGACGCGGCGACGTGCGCGCGGCGCTCGGGAGGCGGCGGGACTTCGAGCGCGCGGCCGTGCTGGCCGCGGTCGCGGCCGTCGCCGTCGCGGAGTCCGAGGGGCCCGTGCGCTTCGCGTGCGGCGCGCCGTCCTCGGGGGGGTTGTAAGTTTGTGGTTTTGAATTCGAGTGTAGGTGCAAATTTGCCTAAACTCGTCAAAACGGGTTTCTCAGCCAAATTGATAATTGCTCCGAGGCTGGACGCACGCCACGGACGTTGAGCACGCTCGGCGAAACAGTTTAAGCTCATTAGCATCCTCGCGCACAAAACAAGCGCGAGCCACGCCGCCGCTGCGAGGCTACAAATATGCCGTGCAAACAATAGGCCGCTAAGCGCACCTTAGCGCAGACAAACAAAATGTGCACACCGCTCCGAGCGGCGGGCTGCGCGCTCAACCTCGCGACAGCCGCCGGGGTCTTTTCGCTGACGCGGGCGCCGCCGAAGCCGCCGCGCGACGAGGAGGAGCGGCCACCGTCGCCCGGCGCGGCCGCCCGGGCGCTGGTGCTGGCGCTCGTCGCCCTCGGCGCGCTCGGGCGCGGCGCGGCCGACGGCGCGCAGCTCTTGCTGGGCCCGCGCTGCGGCGCCGGGCCGGAGTGGTTCCTGGTCCGCGCGCTCGCGGGCAGCGGCTTCCTGTGCGCCTACACTGCGCTCGCCGTCTTCCTGTTCGCGCTGCGGCGCGGCGTCGACGGGCTGCCCTGCCCGCGGGCGGCGGCGCTCTTCTCGCTGCTCGCCCTCGCGTGGGCCGTATTTATTGGCGCGCTGGCGGGCCGTGCAGCGGCGTCCACCGACGCCGCGACGGCGGCGGCGTGCGAGACCGCCGTCCTTGTTATCTACGCGCTCACGTGCGTTGGAGTGACGCTCGCCCTGGTCGTGACGCGCCGCGGCCTGTGGCGCGCGCTCGGCGACTCGCCGCGGTCGGGCCGCGCGCGCGCGCCGCCCGCGTTACTCGCGCTCCTGGACCGCGCCGTCGCGCTCGCGGGCGGCGTCTGCCTCGCCCAGGGCCTTCGCTACGCGCTCTGGGCCCACGGTGGCTTCGGTCTCGGATGCGTTGGCTCGTGCGTCGCGGACTTTCTTGCGAACCTCATTCTGGAACTCGCGCCGTGCCTCCTGGGTGCCCTACTGCTGCGGCCGCGTGCGAACGCGTCGCCGCCGCGCGGCGAGCAGGCGCGGCTGCGGGGCCAGTCGCCGCACCGGCCGCCGCGCGATCGCGATCGACCCACCGGCCGGCCGCTCGTGGGGGTCCAGTCCGCGCCGGCGCAACCGGCGACGGAGCTCACCAAGGCCACCTACGACGCGACGCTGGCGCGGGCTCCAAACGCCTAACTAGTAAATGTATAATATTATCCACACGCGAAATCATGATACGCCACTCAAACCGACTAGTGGCGTACAGCGGCCCCTTACCGCTCCGGGCAGTTGATGACCCAGGCGTCGACGCCGCCCTGGGCCTCCATGCAGCCCGTGATGCAGTCGTAGCAGCCCGAGTCGACGTCGTAGGCCCCGCCCTCGCTGGCGTCGTAGTCGGCGCTCAGGCACGACTTGACCACATTCGGCGCGAGGAGGAAGGTGGACGACACGGGGTACGAACACACGGAGACGTCGTCGATCGTGCCCTTCATCGTCGCCGCGAAGCGCTCCGTGACGCACGCCTCCACGCAGGAGACCTGCGAGTCTCTGGACGACTGGTCCAATGCGCACGCGTTGACGTAGTAGTGCGAGCACGTGTCTGCGCCCTCGGTCGGGTCCGCGGACAAACAATTCTCGAGCAACGCGTCGTACTGGTCTAGTACAGTAGCGACCATGGTTTCATAACTGTAGGGGTCGTCCTGGTGCGCGGCGCCGTACTGGCCCCGGTCCGTGAAGATGACGCCGCCGTAGGGGCTGACCTCCATGTTATACGCCATGAGGTGCTGAATCAGGGAGGGGAAGCTGGAATAAGAACCGGCGACGGGCGTCGCGGGGTCGCAGGGGATGCAGGGGTCGCTGCAGGAGTCCACGGCGTGGTCCGTGTCGGCGTCGCCCGGCGCGTGCGGGCCGCCCTTGGCGCTAAGTTGCATCCTTACTTGTTCCCGGGCCGCGAGCACCGCGTTCGACGTCTTATAGGTCGGTGGCTGCGAGGTGACCCCGAATAAGAGCGCCGAGGACAAGAATGCGACGCAGGCGATCACCACCCGGTTGGTCTTGGGGCCCGCGCGCGCCGGCGCCGCGTTGAGCTGCTGCAGCTCCTCGTCAGCTGGGGCAACCATTCTTTGCGCCGTCGGCCGGAGAGGTCTTGAGCTGCTGCGTTCACGTGAGCCTCGCGGCTGCCGCGGCGAGAAATGGTCGAATGGCCTCAACACCGGCATGGGGCGAGCGGGGCCGCCCCGGCCCGGGCCCCGGACCCCTGCAAGTCCGCTGAGGACCGGTACCAGACGTCGGGCGGGCGGGTAAAAAAATCTTTCTCTCGTTTCCAAAGCGAAACAGCCTTTGCGACGACGAGGCAGCCTCAGCTTCTCTCGTTTCCCAAAGCGACGAGGCAGCTTCGCGCGAGGAACTCAAAGCGCAAAAACCATGGAGCCCAACTACGGCGCGGTCGACGACGAGGCCCAGGTCCCGCTGCTCAGCACCGCCCCCATCGTCTCCAAGCGGCGAGGCCGGAGGGCCGCCGCCGTCATCGGCACGGCGTGTTTGGTCCTGGCCGCCACGGCCACGCGCACGGGCAAGCAGAAGGTCGCCAATTTGATCGCCACGGGTTCATTAGCCACGCCGAGCGTGGACTGGGTGTATGACGTCACGGTCACGCAGAACGAGTTCTGGACGCTGACCTGCGGCTTCTCCCAGCCGGGCACGCAGCCCTACGCGCTGTGCGGCCTAACTACGTGTAGTGGATTGGAGGACCACCCCGACGTGGCGGCCTGCAAGTGCGCCCCCGAGACGGTCAACGAGATGTACGAGGGCGCGCCCATGGAGTCGACCTTCCGGATGGGGAGTTCTAGCATCTTCCTGAGCCAGTCCGTGACGTACAGAGAAGCGGTTTCCGCCCAGTACGCCGGTACATTAGACACGGCGGCGTTTTGCACCGCTTTGACGGACGGCACGATCTGCGACGAGAGCGGTTTGGGCTGCGACTACATCTCCTTCCACACGGGTGCTTCGAATAGCGAGTGCCGGCGGAAGCTCGACTCGAACACGGACAAGGACTGGGTCGTCGAGGAGGTCGAGGTCTGCATGGGGGCGCCCTGCTACCAGCTGGAGGGCAACATGGGCGATGACAGTGACGGCTGCCAGATGGCGTGTCTGTGCCCCATCGGCGCCGGCGGTTTGTCGGCCACTTTTTACGACGACGTCGTGGCGTCGGACTTCACGGACACGTGCTTCGCGGCCACGACGGTCTCGACCGCGTGGACGCCCACCCTGAAGCAAGTGAACCAGCTCGTGACGTCCCTGTCGACGGCGGGCAAAACCAGCGCGCAGCAGGCGGCCAACTGCGACTGCACCGTGTCCACGGAGTGCTGACCCCACCCTCCCCCATAGCATACCTAATTCTTTTGCACCATACGCTACCTACGTCCCTACCCGGCTACAGGCCCGCGGCCCCGAGACTCCCCTAGACTGCCCCTAGGGCGGGTCTCCCACTCCCCGATCTCGCGTTGAAACTTGGGAACACTTAGCACATTGGTGATGGGTAGGGCGACGCGCCTACGGCAGGAAAGTCGCGTACAGGCAGGCCGGCACGGCGACGACGGAGTACGCGAAGACGCAGCGCGCGAAGAGCAAGCGATACTTCCGTCGTGGGTCGCCGCGGAACGTCTGGATATACGCGTAGGTGGGGATCGAGTAGGCCACCATGGTCCCGGCCGTCGAGCCCACGATGGACAGGACCACCCCCAGGTCGGTGACCACGAGGCACGCCGTGGCGGACGCCGCGACGAACGTGGTGGTCGTGGCGACGCGGTACCGCGGCGACGCGGCCCAGATCGCCACGCGCAGGAACAGCGTCTGGTGGCTTAATATGGACCGCAGCGAGTCCCGGAAGGGCACGACCATCAACGGGTAGGACGTCGCCACCACAAACGCCACGGCGACGCGCGCCGCCGCCACGAAGGGCGTGTTCGGGAAGGACTCGAGCAAGTCCGAGTTCACGAGGCTCCCAAACGTCTCGTAGCCCGCGTGGCCCACTATACAATACAATAGAGCGCAGAAGGCCACCGCGGCGCAGCACGCGGCGTCCATTTTCGCCTGCGTGTAGTCCGCGAGTCCATTGGCTAAACTAGGCACCTGCGTCTGGGCCGTGAAGGCAAAGGTCGCCAATGCAAAAGCGTCCAAGGTCTTCAAGTTGAGTTCGAACAGTTTATAGGTCCCGCCGCAGTGGTGCGCGTTCTGCAGCGCGCAGGGCTCGAAGGCTTCGGCGTCCAGCCAGCTCGTGACCGTTAAACCAGCCACGTACACGGCCAGAATTAAGCCGAGCGTCGACGTGTGCTGTAATATACCCCCCAATTTCTCGGCGTAGGCCATCGGCGCGCACACTATGACCGCCACCACCACGAAGAGGTACCGCTCGCCTACCAGAGCGTGCTGCGCGGCCAGGGGCGCCGCCGCCGCGTGGGCCAGGTTCGCGAAGACGATGAGATAGGACGTCGCGACGAGCGCCATCATCAGACAAACGACCGCGTCGGCGACCCACCACAGCTTTGCGGGTAGAGTCGTGGCCGCAATAACGTGGAAGCTCGCCTGGTCCTGGCCGACCCTTCTCCCGACGCTCGAGAGGAGGTGCATCGTGAACGCGTTGAGCGCCCCGGCGAACGCGACCAGGGCCGGGCCGCCCGCCACGCCGCTCCGGGCGTAGGCGTAGGGCAGCGCCAGGATGCCGGCGCCCATGACCGCGTTCGCCAGGATGGCGACCGTGGCGACGACGCTCGTGCCAGTCGTGGGTTCGGGCGCCGCGCTGCTCGCTGGCGTCGGCGGCGCTTCGAGGCGCACGTAGTGGGCGTCCGGTGACGGTGGCGCGGGGCACATGACGCGTGCGGGCGGTACAAATTTAAAGTGCCAGGCCAGTCGGGTCCCGAGTGAGCTCCGCGGAGCGCGGTTGCTGTCAGGTGGGTCCTGTGGGTGCGCGGACGAGAACTAGACCCTGTGAGTGCACGGAGCAATGTCGCAGTTATGCCCTGCACGAGCGAGCGGCGGCCGGGTCAATAATCATAAAAAGAAACCCGTGCGAGAAACCCGCACGTAGCGCAACTGCTCCGAACAGTCCCACGAGCCATAGAGTCCGTATCGATGGCTACTAACGCGTGTACTCTCCGCCGCAATGCAAAACATTCAAAGGCAAAAGGGTAGCGCTGCACAGCCAATTAAAGGCAGCCGCGACATGGCACGGGCAGCCGCATCGGCATCGATTCGTCCGTGAATCATGAATCGCATGGCTCCGTGACCACGCGTGGACCTCAAGCATGATGGAGCCGAGCCGCTCCACTATCCTCGAGGCCCTGCTGGCCCGGACCCCCCACACGACGGCCAGCGCGCCGCCCGCGCCGCCGCCACAACTGGCGACGGCGGACGCGGACCAGCGCCGGCCGTCCCTCGACGGCCGGGCGGCGCGCGCGGCGGCCGCGGACGTCGCCGCGGTCGAGGCGGCGGCCGCGCGCATCGCGTCTGAGCGGGGCTACGGGTCGACGAACGACATGCTGCGCCTCGTGAGCCGGCTCCTGGCCCAGGACGAGACCATCTCGCGGTGCCGGGGCTCGGAAGTGAGCGGGGGCGGCACGACGCGGCACGGCGCCAACGAGCGGTTTAAAGAACGCGTGGAGAGCAGAGAAGCCGCGGCGCAGATGCTCGAGGCTATTCAATTATGGAGCGCGGCGCAGCACGCGGACGCGGCTCCCCTCGTGAGGAAAATCGAAACACCATTAGTCAGCCCAGGCCCGAAGCGCAGCAAGGCCCACCTCCGCCTCAAGAACAAGCTGCGGGGGTCCATGGCCACGAGCATATTTTCAAGTGGAGGCAAGGCCCACGCCACGAAGCGTTTCGAAAAGCATCTGGGCGCCCGCACGGGCGCGCCGTCCTGCGAGGACGTTCCAGGTCTAGAAACGGGGAGTGCCGTGCTGTGCTGGAAGAACCGGGAGTGGGTGCCCGGGATCATTCAAGCATTTAGGGAGAAGGGCGAGCTGGACAACGAGAGCGACGAGGTGCTGGTAGGAGAACTCGGCAAAGAGGACCTCGCCGCCAAATGGATCCCTACACAATCGCCGCGCTTACTAAAGATGGACGTGCACCCCGACTTCAAAATAGCTAATAAAAGGAGGGGCGACTTCGTGAAGGAAGGGCAACGCGTCGTCTCGGCCTGGGCGCCGCGGGACGAGCGCGCCTTCTGGTCGCGGCGGACCACGAGTCTAGGCCCGGCCGGGACTGTTAGACGAGTAGTCCCCACGCGGGACGCAGCCGAGGTCGAGTTCGAGGGCCTGTGCTGCACGGAGCGGTACTGGCTGCCCCTGCACGCGTTGGAGAAGGCCCCTTCCAGTGAGGAGGGGCTGGACGTGTTGGACGTGCGACGGGACGCCCTGGATAGGGTAAGACGGGCTTTGGCACGATTGGAGCCGCGCAAGCCACCGCATACTTCTGTAAGAGTCGTCCGCGGGCAGCGGTGCCTCGTCCGTTTATCATATAAAGACGACGCATGTAACGCCGAGGCCGAACTGTTAACGTGGAAGGCCCACGTGCGCGTCTGCGGCCGTAATCGAAGGGATGAGGCCCACCACCTGACCGCAAAACTGCTGAAGGACCGCGACACGGCGAGGAAGGCGTCCACCAAAGCGCTGGGCAAGGGCGGCGCCCGCGACGCGTTAGAACGAAGGCGGAGCTCGCGGCGCAGCACGGGGAAGACCGCCGATGATTTTAGGGCCTTCAGCCCCGGCGGGCGGACCAAGCCATCAGAACTGGCGAAGAAGAATGCAGAACGGACCCGGTCGGCGTCGCCCGGCCCGCGCCCCGCGCGTATTGAACACATGAGACCCGCCACGTCGGAGGGCACGTCGCGCGAGGCGTCGCAGAGCGTATCCGCCGCGAGCAGCGTGGCGCCCTCGCGACCGAAGAGCGCCAGCGACTGGGCCGCGCCCCACCATTTGGCGCGGGAGCTCCCATCAGATTGGATCCGGTCGCTCGGCTTCGGCGTGTATGCCCAGGGCGACGCCGTCTGGACGGATCAGGCGCGGGCCGCGCTCTGCGAAAAGGTCGCCGATTGCGTGGATGTAAAGAGAGGGGCGCTGGTCCTGGCGGGGCTGGAAGACACTGTGGAGGCGGAGAGCGCCTGGTCCCACGACGTGGACTGTTTGCTCAAGGCCGTGCCCGCGCGTTTACGGTTCACGTCCAGTCATGCGCCGGGGCCCCTGCTGGAATTGAGAATAGTGCTCGCCTGGAGTGATGGCGGATCCATCCAGGGCGCGCACAAGTTGTCCTTGCAAATGAACGATTGGCGGTTATTGGGCTACGGCAGTCGTCTGGAGTGGCTCGGGGACGCGGAGCGCTCGCGGCTCTGCCGGGCCCTCACATTAAGGTTAGAGACGCGCCACGGCGTGCCCGCGTTCGCGACCCACCCGTCCGACGCTCTCGTATGGCCGACGCCGGAGCACTGGTGCGCGCTGCCGCACCTAGGCACGGACCTCCCTTCAGTTGATGAACGGATCCCGCGCACGGCCGGCTCGGCGTGGCGTCAAAGTGGCGTGACGACGCGGGGCGCCCACGGCCTGCCCAACCACGCCTTGCTCTGGCGGTGCGTCCTCAAGCTGGCGTGCGGCACGGCCTGTTCCCGCGATGACAAGGGCGACGCCCCGAAGCGTTTGGGTCTCGAGCGGTGGTTGGCGTCGGCGCGGCGGGTTCATGGTCACATCCACATCGAGGCGCGGCACGTACCTAGTGGCGCTAAAGCGTTGTGCGTCGCGTCGGCTTCGACGTGGTTCGACCTCGGGCAACTGAAGGCCCCCCTGCAGTGGCTGTCCAAGGACCAGCAGCGGGGCGTCGCGGCGCGGCTGCTGGAACTGGGCCTCGCGGACCAGAGCACGCGGCGGTTGGCGCAGAAGGTCGACATGTGTGTGGGCGCCGAGCCGCGGCGCGGCGATGGTGAAGAGAAGCCCGTCGTCCGGCGGAAGACGCGCGTCGAGCGCGAGGCGCTGCGCCGGGTCCGGAAGGAGCGGCGGCGCATCCGTGCCGGGAGCGGGGGCGTGTCCATCCAGCAGGCGCTGCGCGTCGACGACGACCTCGCGCGCAAGTCGCGGGGCTCGTTCCGGTCCGAGGCCACGGCGCCCAGCCGCGCCGGGACGCTCGCGTCGCGCAAGACGCCGCAGGCGACGCCCCTCTCAACGCCACCCGCGACGCCGCGGCGCGACGACGAGGCCGCGCTGTCGCCCATCGACGACGCGTCGGCGACGCTGTGCACGGCCTCGCTGGTCTCCTTCGGCTCTCCGATGCTGCGGGGGGACTCGCTCGTCTCCACAGTAGCGCCGACGCTCGCCTCGCCGCTCCGGGCGGACTCGCTCGCGCAAACGGACTCGCTGGCCAACGCGGGCTCGGTGGCCACGTTACGGGTCGGGTCCCTCGTCACGACGGCCTCGGAGAGGGTTTCGCTCGAAAACCAGGACTCGGAGGACTCCGACGACGAGAGCTGGGGCGCGAAGGCCCCGTCCGACGACGAGGGCGACGCCGACGACCTGGGCGTTGCCGATCGCCACCGAGAGGACGCCCGATTGATTGTGGAGGCCGCCGAGCAGCCCGGCCTGGCCTCCAAGCAGATGCACCGCGTGTTCCTCGAGCGGGAGAAGGGCCTCCTGGAATTGTTTTCGACGCGGAAAGCCAAGAAGCTGCTGAAGGGCGGCACCACGGAGACGGCCCAGGGCAAGCTGACCGTGGCCGTGGCGGCGGGCATGGCGGTAAGGCGGGAAAGAGGACTCGCGGAGGCCATTTTAAGACAAGAGCAGCGCGAACATAATGCCACGAAGCGCCAGATCGGCCGCGCGACCTTTGTCAGGGACGTGCGGATCCAGGAGGTCACCCTACCCCACGAGCGCCGCCAAGCCCACGCTGATGGTCGGGAAGCCCATCGATTGAGAGAAGAAGCGTCCAGTTTAAGGAAGGAGGTCCTGGACTACGGGCGCGCTTTAATCGCGATCCACCTGGGCGTGGAGGTCCTGTGGACGCGCGTGGAGGGCCTGGCGCCGCCGGCCGCGGGCTGGTGGCCCGCGGCGTTCAAATTGCTGGACCCCGAAAGTCCCGAGGCCCAGGACCCGTCCGATGCCACGACCACCGTCGCCGAGACCTGGGATCCTGATGATTTAGGCCCTAAACTGAAACCGGGCGTGTCCAACGAGGAGGCCCGGCGGCGGGAGCGCACGCACGTGGAGTGCGCGCTGTGCTCGTGCGGCGCCGAAGCGTTGAAATTGGGTGATTTGCAAAGGCGGGCGGAGCTCATGCTCGCGAAGGTCCGGAAGCACCAGATGGGCCTGGCGCGCGTCACCACGTCCATCGTGCGCCGGCGCTCCAAGGACTGCGACCGCGCGGCGGCCTGCGCGGCGTCCGCCGCTAAGTTGGGCGCGCGGTTCGGCGCTTTATTAGCCCGGCCCGTCGGGTGTCGCGGCGTGCGGAGCTTGTCCGATACGTCCTTACGATGTGACGTCCTCGATTGCGGCTTCTCCCTGCAGATTCGGTGCCGGCGGGCGACGCGGCGAGCAAACACGCCGGGTCATGACTCGACGGACGAGTCCGGGAGCGACGAGGACCACGAGGCTTTACGTATAGACAAGGATGCCTGGCAGCACCGGGCGGGCGGCGAGGCCGACCTCCACTGGGTGTACACGCCGCCGGAGGCGCGGCGCGAGCTGTGCGTGCGCGTGGCCCACTGGGTCTGCCGCCAGACGGAGGCCACGTCGCCCCTCACGCACATCAGCGAGCGCAACCACCACTTGAACAAGGCGCCGGAACCGCCCTGCACGCTCCGCATCAGTGTGGACCGGGGCGAGGGCCTCGTGGTCAAGTACTGGGCGCTGCGGAAGAAGGACAAGTCGAGCGACCCCTACGTCGTGGTCAAGGTGAACGGGACGACGGTCGGTACAACAAAAGTCGTGAAGAAGTCGCTGGACCCGGAGTGGGCCTTTCAATGCGAGTGCGACGTGGCGGCGCCGCGGGACGCGGACATAGAGCTTGCCATCTGGGACAAGGACCTGGCGACGTCGGACGCCATGGGCTCCGTCTCTCTAAAAGATCCGCGGCGCGGCGCCGTGGCGCTGGCGTGGCACGCCGTGCAGGCGACGTCCGATTGCAAGGACGCGTCCGGGCGCCTGCGCTGCGGCGCCGCGTGGTCCAGGCCCGCGCGGGAGACGCCGAAGGTCACCGCGGCGCTGCGGGTCGGCCTGCGGCCTGCGCCCCTCCCGTTCGCGGCGGCCGTGGTGCGGCGGCCGCGCGGCGGCGCGGCGGCCTTCTTCGCGACGGCGCTCGACGCGGGCGACGGGCTCGTCGTCGTGGCGCGGGACGCAAACGGCCGGGAGCTCGGGCGGGAGGTGGTGCGGAAGACTGCCTGGCTGGGTCGCGGGGATCCGCTGGTCGCACGGGACGCGGCCGACGGCGGGCGGCGGCGGCGGCCGCTCCTCGCCAGGGCGCTGGAGCGGCGCCGGTTCATGCACCGGTGCCTGGACGAGGCGGCGTCCATGGTCGATGCGCGGAACCGGGGCATCGCCGTGGACGCCGACCGGACCGGCAACCCGTGGGGCCGCGACCCCCAGTCCGACGTGCGACTCCAACGGAGCCGAGGACTTAAGGCGTCCGGCGCGCTGAGCGATCCGAACTGGCACGTGCCCACCGAAGCGTTGAGCGCGCACGCGCAGTTCATGGCCGAGCGCATCGCGTTGGGATTAGCCCCGGAGGAGCCGCCCCCAAAACAGGAGAAGCGCCGGGACTCGGACTCGAGCGAGTCCGACGAGGAGGCCGGGCGGAAGAACGCGGCCCAGGACGCGCGGCAGCGGGCCAAGGAGGCGCGGTTGATCAACCGGGGCGTGGCCCTCTTCCACCGGGCGCCCAAGTTCCTGGGCGTCATCGGCGTCCAGTCGGCCGAGGACGCGTGGCGGAACGCGGAGCGCCGGGGCGATTCGGCTTTGGAGAACGACGCCATCTGGCGGTCGGAGCGGAACCAGCGCCGGGCGCGCGAGGCGTACCATGTTGCGTTGGATACTGCGCAAGAATGCCGCGCGAAACGCTTACCCGCCGAGGCCTTAACCGCGTGTCGCCTCGCGATCAAGGCCCAGGACACGGCCATGGGCCGGGCCCTGGACCCGGTCGAGGTGTCGCGGCTGTGCGCGTGCTGGGCCGAGGCTTGCTTAGGCGCAAGATTACCCTCGGAGGCCGTGGAGGCCGCGACGCGCTGCTTAGATTCGTTACCGCCGCCCTGGCCGCCGAAGTGGCGCTTTTTACTGGGCAAAGCCCTCTTATCCAGAGGGGACGTCCGACCGGCGCGAGCGGTGCTCAGTACGCTCCTCGCGCAAGCGACGAGACAAGACGACATGCTCCTCTACAAGAAGTGGCTCGAGGTCGCCCGCTGGGACGGCGTGGATGAGGCCACGGCCATGATGCGCCGGAGCGGGAACATGGACGACGGCCACAACGAGCGCCGATTGGTGGCGCTGACCGGCAAGTTCGAGGCTTTCGAGGAGCACGCGCTCTCGCGGGAGCACGCGAAGCAGAAGCAGCAGGAGCAGGAGAAATTAGAAAGGGAGGAGGCCGAGAAGCGAGCCCTTGCTTTAGGTGAAGAGGTGCCCGAGTACGAATCGGTGTACGAGTGGGTCACGGATTCCAGCGAGGATGAGGATTCTGTCGTCCAGGAGGCGCTGTCGCAAGAAATATGGGCGTCCGTGGAAGTGAGACGAGGTTTAGTGCCGTTAGATGTGCACACTTCTCTCGTGGAGGCCATCGCGGATAGTACGACGCGCGACGAGGAGGGCCGCAAGAAGACTACGAGACAAGTACTACCAGAGGCTTGTGAACAAGTAGTGGACGCCTGGTGCGCGCGGTACCCCGGCGCGCTCGGCCTCAAGGAGGCCAACGCCCTCGAAGTTGTGGCGTTGAACATGGCCCTCCTCGTCTCCAAGAGGCAGTCCGTCGAGCGGCAGGAAGTAAAAAGGCATCGGACCGAATTCTTGCAGGAGATCGGCGTCGACGAGTTGCCGTTACGCCTGAACGAAGCCGCCAAATTCAAGCACAAGGGGTCCATCGTGGGCCGGGCCGAGACTTATGCGGTGCTCCGGGTGGAGGAACGCGAGTCGCAGCCCCAAGTCATGAATGAAGACGACGTATCCGACGAGTCCTCCGAACGGTCACTTATCGTGTTCGACGGCACGGGGAACAAGTACAAGATCGCCAAGAAGATCCTGGATATCTGCGACACCGGCGACGACGCCAAGCCCGACCCGAACGCCCCGAAAGTGGAAGAAAAGGCGCCCGAGACGCTGGAGCAGGCGCTGGAGGCGGCGGCGAAGAAGCTGCGGGGCGTGGACAGCGACCACCGGAAGCTCACCATCGAGGAGTTGCAGCGAGCCTTGTTCGAAGAGGACTTGAACCCTTTCGTGACGTGGCTCACGGCCAACGCGTCGACCATCTTCAGCGCGTTCGACGTGGACGGCGATCGGACATTAGATTATGAGGAATTGATGTACTGCATCACCATGTACGAGGAGCACGACGCGAAAAAAAAGCAACTCATCGAAGACGCCAAGTCGCCCCTCGAGAAGGAGCGGGAGCGGGAGGCCGCCGAAGCAAAGCTGATGGTCGCCGAGGACATTCCAAGGGAAGTCGAGGAGGTCCAACTCGACGTCTACACCGGCGAAGATATTCCAAAGTTGACCGCCGAGGCTTTAGCTGAATTGGCCGCGGAGGCCGAGGAAGAAGCGCTCATAAAGTGGGAGGTCGGGACGGCCAAGCCCTGCAAGACGCGCGTGGCAGGTGCGCCCGCGACCTTCGGCTACCTGTGTTCGCTGCCGCCGCCCATGGAACAGGGGCACTGGACGCCTCCGTATGATGTGCCCAGGAACTGGCAGCCGCCCAAGTGGACTTTAGTAGTGGAGGTGTGGCGCAAGGAGGCCATGGGGCCTTTATGTCTGGGCGAGGCCCGCCTCTCCGCGGGCGACTTGTTACAGGAGTTGAAACATGTCCCGAAGCCCCCGAAGAACGCGGCGACGGCGCCCACGTCCTCCCAGCCGGCCCAGATCTCCCTACCTCTTAGAGTGAGGAAACAAGCGAGAAAAAGAGAACGCACACGATCCGGGGGCACCGTCTCCCTCCACGCCTGGCCGCCGCCGGCCTGGGCCGTGGCTCCAAGTGCAGAAGAGCTCTTAGCGGACGAGTTCGAGGCGCGGGACCACGGGCGCGCCCCGCCCAGGGAGAAAAAAGACGAAAACGTGTTCAAAAAAGACTCCGACGACGAGGACGAGGCGGACGACCAGCCCAACGTGGACGAGCACGGGAACGTGGTTATTACCTATAGGCAGGCGCTCGGGCGACAGACGCGCAAGTCCAAGGACGACGAGGACGAGGACGAGGGCCCCGCCGTGGCAAAGCAAGAAGGTCTAGAGCCGCGAAGACCGGATCGACTACGACCATGTACGCGCGAAGCGATCGAGGCCGAGAAGCGGGAGACGTGGGTGGCGCGCGAATTCCCCGACGAGGTGCGGAAGCGGACGTCCATGAACGACCTTCGTAATATAGCGGAGGAGTTGGATGAGCGATTACGGCGGGGGCTGTGGGCCTGCCCCGAGCCGGAGCCGACGCAGCAGTTTTTATTTGTTCGATTGACGAACGCCCTGAACGGCAGCACGGGCGAGCTAAATATCGCGGAGGTGCTCCGCGAGGCCGGCCGCGAGTGGGGCAAGGCCCCGGACTGGATCGAGCCCGTGGATCAAGCGAAGAAGGTGCCCAAGAAGCGGCGGTCGCGGAAGAGCCGCAAGTCCCGGGAAGTCGTGGCCCAGGGCTACGCGCCCGCGCCGGACGCCGACGACCTTTCGGAAGCCTCCGCGCCGGCGGGCGCGCCGGCCCCGGCGGGGGCGCCCGCGGCGTAC
>Ga0302122_10000844_pt1 | contig 19148 bp, 16 predicted proteins | sample CB21_SCM_MG_FD_203115 | JGI IMG/M metagenome (GOLD analysis project Ga0302122, IMG submission 203115) | Marine microbial communities from Western Arctic Ocean, Canada - CB21_SCM | ecosystem: Environmental > Aquatic > Marine > Oceanic | place: Canada: Western Arctic Ocean | collected 2017-09-28
GCGCGGCGCGACGAGGGCGACGCGGCGGCGCGCGTTCGCCGCCGCGCGGCGCGGCGCGTCGCCGACCTGCTCGTGGAGCTCGGCCCGACATACGTCAAGCTCGGCCAGATCGCGTCGTGCCGGCGGGAACTCGTGGACACGGAGTGGGCGCCGCCGCTCCAGAGGCTCCAGGACCAGGTGCCGGCGTTCCCGGGTGGCGAAGCGGAGCTGCGGCGGCGCTTGGGAAGGAGGTTCGAAGAACGATTCGAGGCGGTCGAGGAGGCGCCCATCGCGGCGGCGAGCCTCGGGCAGGTGCACCTCGCGACGCTCCGCGACGGGAGGCGCGTCGCCGTGAAGGTCCAGCGCCCGAACCTGAAGGCGATCTACGACAAGGACGTGGCGCTGCTCCGGACGATTTTCAAAGCGCTCGACCGCTTCAAGGTCTCCGTCGGCGTCGACCAGGCCTGGGGCGCGATCTTTGACGACGCCGCGGATCTGCTCTACCGTGAAATCGACTACCGCTGCGAGGCCGCACACGCGCGCGAGTTCGCCGAGAACTTCCGGGACGCGCCGTGGGTAACGACGCCAGAAATCTTCGACGACCTCAGCACGGAGCACGTGCTCACGATGGCGTACGTGCCTGGCGTCTCGCTCAAGGACGTCGCCGCCATCGAGGCGGACCCGTCGCTCGACGCTAAGACGCTCGCCCGGAACCTAGCGAGATGCTACCTGCTCCAGTTCTGCAGGCACGGCTTTTTCAACACGGATCCGCACGCGGGCAACCTCGCCGCGGACGCTGCGATCCCGAAGGGCCGGCTGATCGTCTACGACTTCGGCCAGGCCGCGCGGCTCGACGAAAACGAGCGCGCCGGCGCTTTGATGCTGCTCGAGGCGCTCCTCGACGAGGACGCGGAGCTATGCGTCGACGCGTTTTCTACGATGAGCGTGCTCAAGGAGGGCCACGACCGAAAAGCCATCGTCGCGACCGTCGCCGATAACTTTAGAGCCGGCCGCGTCGCGACGGGCAAGGGGACGGCACGGCGGGTGGCGACCACCGCCACCGGGCCACTACCTGCGGCGGACGGCGGCGCCGCGGCCGTCGAGGACTTTCGGCTGCCCGCGACGCTCGCGTTCGTGAGCCGCGCCCTGTCGCAGATGCAGGGCGTCGGCGAGGCCCTCGACCCGACCTTCGAGTTCGTCGGCGCGGTCGCGCCGCACGTGCCCGAGGCCAAGGGCGGCGCGAAGTACGTCGAGGACCGGTTCCGGCGGGTCTTCCGTCTGGCTGCTGGGTAGGGAGCATGAGTATCACGAATTGGAATGATGTGATTTTGGGGAACGTCCCCCCGCCTGCTGTCCGTCGTCGCAAAGCAGCTAGGGTCCATGCAAATGACACTAAAAAGATTGGGCCTTGGGGAGCGTAGGGGCCAGGGCCCGGGGCGAAAAGCGAAACGCGCTGTGATGTGGACCTTAGTGTCCTCTGTCCTCGGTTTCTTATTTATTTGTTTATTTATTTTTTTATAACTTGAACGCGCATTAACGAACTAGTCCGGGCCCACTACCAGTGGCACGTTCAAGTTACTGATAATGGCGCGTGGACACTGGCAACCTGTGCTCGTTCCCGCGGCCCCGGGCCCTGGGTCCCTAGTGGCCGCCGGCCGCTCGTCGCCGGTCGGGGTTTCCACTAGCTGAGTCTAGCTCTAGATCATTTCCAAAGAAGCCAGAGTCCGGAACAAACGGAAGGCCGCCACGTACTCACGTGACGTGCGTCGAGGGCCTTAGGCTCGACTCGGAGACTCGGAGTCAGCCATGCCTCAGTGGCCTCTCCGTGAAGCTCAAGGACTCCGACGGACGCGCGGCGGCCAGGGTCTCAGGCTTCGGGAAGAAGTCAGCGGCGGTGCCGTCACGGTCCGTCAAGGAGGACTTGAAGGACTCCGGCGCGTAAATAATATAATTATTAATTAGTATAAAGGACCGCGGTGTTTACTTCAAGTTGAAGTGTATCCAAGTCATGATTAACTTCAAGTTGAACGGCGTTCAAGTTAATTATCAGCTCCACTCCGAGTCAGGCTGGCATTTTTTTCACTAGACTCGGCCCGCCGGCCGCGGCGGCCCCGACCCGGTGACCGGGGGTCCGAGTCAATGACTCGGATTACTCAGGCGGCTACTACTTCTAGTACTCAGGCTTCAAGTTCTAGTACTAGTGACTCGGACAGTATCATCTTGACTCGGACTCAGGCTCGGCGGATGATGCCGCCCGGTCCGCTCAGGCCCGGGCCGCCCGGGCCATGCTAGTTCAAATTGACTCGGACTCAGGCTCAGGCTCGGATGGACCACTGCGGCAAGTGCTGGCATCATGATGAAGGCGCCGGCTTGTTTAAAAAGCTGGGCAAGTGGGTTGTGTGGCCAGACAGTGCCAGTGTTCTACTCCCCAATAGCTAATTCAGGCTTAAACTTGAATGGGGAATTCAAAAAGTTACTCCTCCAGGTTGATTTGCGACCCGAAGCGCCCGTAGAGCACGCTCTTCAGCTCCTTCTGGCGCGCCTCCATGGAGCCGAAGCGCTCGTCAAGCGTGTCGAGCTCGGCCTGGACGGCCTCCTGCTCCGCTTCGCAGTGCGCCGTCGCGACGTCCTCGGAGACATCGACGAATGCCTCGCCGCCGAGCATGAGCTGGACCTGCGCGCGCGCCGTCGTCGTCGGGGCCGCCGCGCGACGAGGAAACGCGTTTATATCCGACGCCGCCCCCGCACGTCGTCGCCGTCGCCCATGGCGAGCTCCGTCGTCGCGTCGTCGACTTCCTCGAGGCGCTTCTGCAGCAGCGCCCGGTCCTCCCGCAGCTCCCGCGCCTGCGCGTTGAGGCGGCCGAATTCGTTGATAAGCATCTGATCTTCCCGGCGCACGTCGACGGCGGCAGCGCTCATCGTGCCGACTTCTCCTTATTACACCCGTCTCGTATGTGTACTAATAAAGCACGGTGCGCGCACTTTTACGCACCTGCTATAGAGATACTATGTGGGTTTACGATTACGACTTCCACACTAAGCCTTGTAATATATATTCTATAATTAATGCGCTCGCTTCCAAGCGCTTGGGTACTAGTAAGTAATGTGAGACGAGATCAATTCGGGTTTGGCGCGCAGCAATAGAACATCCAGGCTCTGGAGAAGCTAATCCCCGCGGCTTGTTGGCAGACCTAGAAGAGTGCGCCTTTAGGAAAACCACGTGGTTGAGCGCGAGGCCAACACAAACATGCCGGACAAGGGCACCGTCGTGCCTCTGCCGCCGTCGGCGAAGCGCCTCGAGGAGGCGAAAAAACTAGAGACCCCGCAGAGCTTCGTGCCGGGCACGAGCGTGAGCGCCGGCCAGCAATGGCATGCGGCGGGCCCCGCGCGCAAGATGATGCCGGTGGGCGTGGTGGGCGCGCTGGGAGCCAGCTACACCGTCTTCGAAAAAAATTGGACGTGCGGCGAGTGCCACACGGAGAACTACGCGAGCAAGTCGCGGTGCCTGCGCTGCCGCGCGCGCAAACCCGCCGGCGGCGGCGGCGTCGTGAGCGGCGCCGCCGCACCCGCTTCGCGCGACGACGGCGACGACGCGAACGTCCCGATACACGGCGAGTGGAAGGAGGTCTTCGACGACGCCTCGAAGCAGCTCTACTACGCCAACGGCGCGACGGGCGAATCGCGCTGGGACCGGCCCTTGGAGATGGGCCCGACCCCGCACGCGAGCGGCTGGTTCGGGCGCGGCGCCGCGGGCTCCAAAGCGGCGGCCGGCTACGAGGCGAACGATGCCGAATACTTGAAACGCCCGGCGCGGCAGCAGGTCGATTACGTCGCGTCGAAGAATACGGTGCTCGAGGGCGCCTACGAGTACAACCTCTGGTGGGGCAAGTACCTGGGGGAGCACTGGGGCGACAAGACGAGGGAGCCGGCCGAGACGCGGTGCGTCTTGGCCACGGATGCCGGCCGGACGAAGGCGGACGGTGCGCGCGGCGGCGCCGCCTTCTGCCTCTTCTTCGCGCGCGGGTCGTGCGGCCACGGGTCGAACTGCCGCTACTTCCACAGGATCCCGGTCCGGAAAGATCTGGATCGGCTCGCCCGGGACGAGCAGCGCGACGTCTTCGGGCGCGAGCGGCACCGGGATTTCAGGGACGACATGACGGGCGTCGGCGCGCTCATGAAGCCGTGCAGGACGCTCTACGTCGGGTCGGTGCTCAAAGCCGAGTACGCCGACCCGATGGCGCTCGAAGAAGCGCTCTGGCGGAACTTCGGCGAGTGGGGCGAAGTGGAGAATATCAACCTGATCAGCCGCCTCTCGATCGCCTTTGTGCGCTACCGCTACCGCGCGCACGCCGAATTCGCCTTCATGGCCATGGCCAATAATCATTTAGACCACGGCGAAAATCTGAACGTGCGCTGGGCGCACGACGACCCGAACCCGGTGGCGCACGACGCGGCCGCGCGCGCCGACGCCGACGCGTTGGTCGAGATGCTGAAAGCGAAGGGCGCTGCCGTCGACGGCGGGGAGGTCGTGGCCGACGCGCCCCTGGACTACGCCGCGCCGCCGTCGAAACGGCTCAAGTCGGCGGAGGACGCCGACGCCGGCGCCGCGTACCCAGACACGGACGGCCAGTACGCGAACGCGGCCCAGGCGTGGACGGCGGTGCCCGTCCCGGGCGAGCCCTCTCGGACCTACTGGTGGAACGAGGCGACAGGCGAGACGTCGGTCGCGAAGCCTGCGGCCGTCGCCGACGCGGCCTGCGACGCGGCGAACGCCGCGCTCGACGCCGCCGACGCCGCTGCCGCCGACGCCACGTACGCGACTGCCGCCGCCGAGGAGGTCCCGGGCTGGGCCGAGGCCACGGACGCGGCGTCTGGCCGGACGTACTTCTTTCACGCCGCGACGCGGCAGACGACCTGGGAGCGGCCGGCGGCGTAAATAAAAACCCTTAGGCTGTCCCGCGCCCTTGCATGGGATGGTGGCGTCGCGTGCGCGCGGGCCCGGTTGCGGCGCGTACTTACTAGAAAGAGTCATACTCGAGGAAGCGCACGCGGTTCGCCGACGTCGGGTGCGCCGCGACGTACGCGTCGACAAACCGCCGGACGTCGGCAAGGACGCGGGCCTCGTCGGCGGCGAAGGCGTCGACCTCAACGGCGAGCTTGTGGTTGCCGCCCTTGATGAGGACGACGCCGAGAACGCGCGCAACGGTGAGCGGCCGCGGCTCCGCGCCTGCGTCGAGCGCCGCCGCCGCGTCGACGCGCGCGAGGCCGGGCAGGAAAACGTCCCAGCGGTCGCCGTCGGCACGGTTGCGGAAGCCGAGGACCTCGCCGTAGGGCACACCGGAGCCCCACGCGCCGCCCTCGCCGCGCGACTCGACGACGCAGCGGCAGCGGCCATTCTCCGCGATGTTGACCATGGCCTCGAGCGACCGGAATGGCTCGCCCGCCGCGCGCACGTCGCCCGCGGGCGCCGCCGCGCCGAAGCGACCGAGTTCGTTCGGTGGCGGTGCCGATGCCGGCGGCGTCGGAGGCGGCGGCGGCGGCAGCGGCGCGTACGCGACGCGCGGCGGTGGCCTCATCGCCACGGGCAGCGCCGCGCACCGCGCGACGCGCGCGGCACGGCGCACGTCGAGGCGGTCGCCGGGGTCGCGCCGCAGGAGCCCCACGAGCACCTCGACGAGCCAGCCGTGGCGGAACAGCAGCCCGCCGCTCCTCGCGTTTGTCTCCGTCAAGAACGAGCTAAAGTCGGTGAAGACGTCGTCGACCCGCGCGCGGACGGCGTCGCGGTCGGAGAAGAGTCCCGCGCGCCAGTTCGCCGCGGCGGCGAACGGCGACGCGCGCTCGCGCCGCAGGAGCATTGCGCAGCAGACGCCGACGGACCACGCGTCCATGCGGAGGAGCGCCTTCAGATTGCTCTGGACGAGCGCGGCGCCGAGCGTCTCGGGGGCGTTGAATGCCCACGTCTCGGGCAGGCTGAATGGCCGCCGCGTCGCGACGAGCTTCGGGCCGGCGCCCGCGCCGACGACCTTGAGCCGCGGCGCGCCGTCGCCGCCGCCGTCGGAGCCGACGCGAACGCACTCGCCGTTGAGGCCGAGGTGCGGCAGGCCGCGCTCGTGCAGGAAGCACGTCGCGTCGAGTCTGTGTGGAAATCAAGCAGTGAGTCAGGTTATCCTGATGATATTGCAAGAAGCCTTCGTGAACCTCCACGCCATCGAGCCGACGCGGTTGCGGAGCCCCACGCCATCGAGCAGACACAGCTGCGGAGAGAGCATCGCGTCGTCGATGGTGTGGGGCGCCCGAAATTTGATTTCACACAGCGCCGAGCAGGTCGCGGATCGGCCGCAGCGTGGCGTCGTCGGTCGCGTTCCGATGCCCCTGCGCGTCGAGCGCCGAGAGCGGCGGGTACGCCGCGTCGAACGCGTGCAGGTAGCGAGTTCGGTCGGCGTCCCGGGCCGTGAAGCTCCGCCGGTAGACGCCGCGCAGCCCCGCGGGCGCCGCCTCGGGCGCGTCCGCGGCGAACAACGCAACGTACTCGCGCCGCTCCTCGGCCCAGACCGCCGCGTCTTCGGCCTCGAGGATCAGGTCGCCCGGGTCTGGCGTCCATGCGCCGCCGCGTGCCGCCGCGGGCCGCCCCGCGGGCGCTAGCGGCGCGGCGCCGCCGAGCAAGCAGGCGCAGAGCGCTCGTCGGCGCATGGTGGTATGTCGATCTATGGCTCTTTGCCAAACTTTAACCCGTCAAAGCTCGTTAAAGCTTGTTGCACTTCACGTACCAAGTTTTAAAAACCCGTCAAACGATCAACGATCGACGATCGACGATGTTCAACTATCGATCTAGCCCTATTAGCACTCTGTTGCCGAATGTGCTCAGTCAGCTTCCAAACTTTAAGCACGACAGCGACAAAACCCGGTTTTGTCTCTATCCCCATTGCTCCCGGCTCCGACTCCGCTGGAGCCGCGCTGCAGCGCGCGCTGCGGCTAGCTAGGAATAGCTCCCGCGGATCCCGCGTTATTCCAAATAGCTCCCGCGGGGGATAGCCCCCCCGACGCTTCCCGAGGCCCGCCCCCCCAAACCCGAATTGACTATCTCTATGACTAGTACTAGTATCTAGTATATCATGATATGCATCTCCCGGGCCCGGGCCCGGCGGCGGCCGGGGGGCCGGGCCGTAAGTAGATCATCATGATAATTTGATAACTTTCAACGCTATGATCGAGGAGCACTCAGGCTGGCAAGACGACCGCCGCCAAACGTCGCCCCTGCCTATCCGACTCTGAACATGCCCACGCCCATGCTCCGCGCGTTCGGGCGGGCCCGCCCCGGGCCGGGCCGGGCCCGGGAATTGACCCGTACCGTTAACGGTACGGGTCACACAGGTCCTAGTAGGTTTTGCGCCACTAGCCCCTAGTGTGTTTTGCGCCGCTCGCCAGAACACTGTTCTTCGCCGCTCGCCTCTTCGCCCCACGTAAAAACCTTTCTCTCGGCCCCAGCGTTCCGATGAGCACTTTTTCAAAGCCACCCGAGCCCATGCTGCCGCGAAACTGCCGCCGACACTAGGATCATTTCGGACCCGCTCTAACCCGACTCTCGCCCAACCCTAATCCTAACCCCAGTCTACTCCTAATCCTAACCCTTACTCGGACCGAATCCTAACCTCAACCTCGCAACAGATAAAAAAAAGTCGAGTCAGTCATTCCGATTCTGACTTTTTCCATCTCAACTCATCGCTAAATCGCCAAATCACCAGACCAAAAAAAAGTCGAGCCGGTCATTCCGATTCTGACATCCATGATACCAAGGAGCGTGGAGCGGCTGGTTGAAGGAGGTGGTTGAGTTATTAAACATACCACGCATATTCATCACATTGGACACGTTCCAATGATTGAGGGGCTGGTTGAAGGAGGATGCGTGACCAAACATAGATTCCATATTCGTCACATTGGACACGTTCCATTTGTTACCCGATGTGTTGAGGGGCTGGTTGAAGGAGGTTGCGTTCCAAAACATAGCTTTCATATCCGTCACGTTGGACACGTTCCAATGATTGATAGTCTAGTTACCACCACGGAATAACTTTCTAGAAAGTTATTTCGCATATACCCTACTAGCGCAAGATTATTCCACTAGAACCAGGGTCAACATATGATTGGCCGTGAAAACCGAAGGGGAAGTCGCCAAAAGGTAAACCTAAATGAGCGACTCAGCCCGCATGGGGCCCCCCTTCCGGAATAACGAAGCGGTCGGCGAACGGGCGGACGCGGGCGAATTTACGAGATGGCGCTTCACGACTCCTTCACTGGACGACTGGATGTGTGTCCAGCACCAAACATTTGGAAAGTCCAGCACCATGCTCCAAGTCTCCACTCGCCGAGCTGTTGGTTGAACGACGAGGCGTCGCGGAACATCCTCCACATACACGTGACCTTGTCGACCCTCCAGTCGCCGATCGGTTGGTTGAACGCCGAGGCGTAGTAGAACATACCACACATATCCGTGACCTCGTCGACGCTCCAGCCGCCGATCGGTTGGTTGAACGCCGAGGCGTAGTAGAACATACCACACATATCCGTGACCTCGTCGACGCTCCAGCCGCCGAGCGGTTGGTTGAACGCCGAGGCACCGGCGAACATACCACACATATCCGTGACTTTGTCCACGCTCCAGTCGCCGATCGGCTGGTCGAACGCCGAGGCGCCGAGGAACATACCACACATATCCGTGACTTTGTCCACGCTCCAGTCGCCGATCGGCTGGTCGAACGCCGAGGCGCCGAGGAACATACCCGCCGCCGCGCCCGTGCCCGCGACCGCCCCGGCCGTACCCGCGGCCGTCCGCGCGGTGAACAGGCCCTCGGCGCGCGCCCGCGGCTCGGCCGCAGCCCACGACCCGATAGTCTCAGAAAAAATACGTGGCAACTCCCACGCGAGTTCCCGCGGCAAGTCCCGGCCGCCGTTCCCCAGCCAGCGTGCCAGGAGCTCATAGGACGGTAACATCGATCCGATCGCGAGCGGTCGGCTATGCGCCCGGAACGCGTCCGCGACCCGGCGCTTCCACTCGCGGCGCGCGTCCGCGGCGCACGTACAAGGCCCAAAACAGAAATGCAAAGTGAGAGGTCGCGGCGCGTCGGTACTCTTGTGGCCGCACAGGCACCGGCGCGAGCCAAATGCACCTGCTCGGAACTCCGAGCACGGCCAGAAGACGCCCGCGAGTAATGCCGGCACGGAAAGGCCGGCCGCGTCGCACATCAAATCGCGATGAATGGCCTTGAGCCACGCGCCCGATGGCGCCACCGCGTTGAATAGACGCGCGCCGTCCTCGTCCTTCAGGTCAGGACGTTAGGTCTTTTGGGCGGGTTTTGTTTCAAAATTAAATTAAATGCAATAATTCGCTCTGCATTGCTGCACGCAACCTGTGCTGCGTCTCCGTGTTGACCGGCCAAGACATCAAAATGCGGCGCGTCCTGCGCGGCTTCGTCGCGCAGCCGCTACCGCCGAAGCGGAGATTATTGGAGCTGACATTGGTCCGTCACGGCCAGAGCGAGGGCAACCTGGCCTATAGAAGAGCGGGCCAGGGCGACGACTCGTTGTACAGCGGCGGCTTCATGGACCGGCACTCGAGTCTCTGGCGGCTGACGGACCGCGGGAGAAGGGAGTCCCGGGCCGCGGGCGAGTGGCTGAAAGAAGAATGTAAAGCGTTCGACGCGCACTACACGTCGGAGTTCCTGAGGGCGATGGAGACGTCGGCATTACTGGACATTAATAATGCCCAATGGTACGCCGAGCCGAACTGCCGGGAACGCGATTGGGGCGCGTGGGATCTGGCAAGGACGAAAGAAAGGGACTCGAAGGAGGAGTCGCGGAGGAGAAGGGCGGGTTTGTACTTCGCGCCCGCCGGCGGTGAAAGTTTAGCGGCGGTCATCTTGAGGGTAGATTTGCTGCTGGACTACCTGCACGGCCGGTACCCAGACCGGCGGGTGCTGATGGTCTGCCACGGGGAGCTCATGTGGGCGTTTCGCCTGCGCTTCGAGAAATTGAATCAAATTCAATTTAGAGAAATGGGGGCCGCTGCTAGAGGTGACGAGCGCATCCATAACGGAAGTGTCCTGCGGTACTCGCGGGAGGACCCCGTTACAAAAGAGGCGGCAAAAAGCTTTAGGTGGATGCAGCTCGCGACGCCGGGCCACGTGGATCATGAAAAAAGACGGCCCGGGTGGCGCGAGTTCCGACCGATGTCGTACTCCAATGAAGATTTATTAGAGCTCGTGGGGCGCTTCCCGAACATCTACTGTTCGTCCTTGGACGAGCCGGGCCAGCTGCCTCGCAGTGTGCTCCCGGACGCCCTGGACGACGAGTCCGTGCTGCCGGACGCGGGCGACACGGGCTGGCCCGGCGAGCGGGGCTGATAATTATACATAAGTTAAGTTACCACCGCCGCGCCTTCTTGACCTTCGGGGGCGTTGGTGTGTCACCAAGGATGTCGCTGCCCGCGCGCAGCCGGTCCGCGCCGGTCCGGAGCTGCGGCGCCGCCGCGGCCAGCTCCGGGACCGCCTCGAACGCGTCCGCCAGCGCCTCGACGCGCAAGGCCGCGTCGCGCAGCCCCGCGCCCGTCGCCGGGGGCGACATCTCGTAGAGCCCCTTGCCCGTGACCGAGAGCGCGGCGGCGACGTCGACTGACGCCGCCGCGCACCGGGGGGCGCCGGGGTCCTCGAGGTTTTTGAGGGCCTTGGCGCACTCCGTACCTGTGCGGAAATCAATCAGTGAGGACCTTCGTCAATCTCCGCGCCATCGAGCAGACGACAACGTCATGGCGATGCTTGACCTTTGATGTCCACACGGCTCCGCACCCCCGAAGTAGACGCCCGCCTCGTCGACGGCGTAGGCCGCCAGCTCCAACCCGCCCTTGTGCCGGAACTTGGCGCCGACGTCGGCGATGGCCCGGCCGGCGTTTTTTATGGCGACGCCCGCAACGCCCCGCGGCTGCCTGATCGCCAGGTTCGCTTGGATAAAATCCATGCCCTGCACGTCGGCGAGCAGCGCGTCGCCCGCCAGCTCCAGCGCCGCGCCGCCGTCCATGAGCTCGTGCTGCGCGTCCCGGAAGGTGCCGCGGCATTGTATTGTGCACCGCAGCGTGTTATCTTTCATGAATGCGGCCGCGGCGCCGACGACGACGATCAACTGCAGTCCATGCATTGGCATAGAGCTCGTTGCTTGACCAGCTCTGCAGCTTGTACGCGTGCTGCGAGTTGAACGCGTGCACTCGCTTGCCAGTGATGCTGCGGAATCTGCAGGCACAGTCCTGCAGACAGAGTTAAGTTATCGCATGCGATGCAGGTTTAAGCTGCTCCTGCTCCTCGTGAGTCGACAAAACCCGTCACCATCCAAACTACAAAAGCTGTAACAAAGCTTCTGTAACAACAACACTGCCACCAGACTCGGGGGAGAATGCCGGGAGTATACTATTATGACGCGGCGTCGGGCGGCGCGGCCGTGGGCGACCGCGCCTTGTAGCTCTGGCGCGCGGGCGGCGCGACGAAGGGCGGTCGCGGCGCGCCCTGCGTGCCGGCGGCGGCCGCGGGCTCGATGAGGACCCCGAGCGCCCCGCACAGCCGCGCCATGACCCCGTCCACCTTCGCCCGGATCACCAGGGCGGCCTCCCCGTCTTTTGGCGTCTCCTGGAGGTTCACGATCACAAATTTGTCGGCCAGCGCCGGCATGTCCGCCGCCGGGATGATGCGTAAAGACGAACCAAGGGCCAAACACAGGTCCGCTTTTCCAAACGCCGCCTCGGCGGGGCCCCACTCCGCCGATGGTAAACTGTCGTCCCAGTCGAGGACCGTGTCGCGCATGGTCCCGCGACAGGTCTCACATGTATTTCCCGTCGGCTGGAAGGACACGCCTCCTAAATCCGTGTCGTGAAAGGCCTCGTGGCCGCACACCTCGCACCGCTCCGTGAACACGCAGCCGTGCAGCACGCCCAGTTTTGAGCGCTCGAACCCCGACCGGCGATGCAAACCGTCCACGTTCTGCGTCGCCAGGAAGTCCAGGGTGCCATGTTTCTCCAGCGCCACGAGCGCGCGGTGCGTCAGGGTCGGCACGCATGTCTCGAAGGACGCGCCGGAGATGCCGGCGAGGTCGACAGGCCGCGCCTTTTTTCGCTTCTTCCTGGCCTCATCTTCCAATGTCCAAATGCCCGCGGGCCCCCGGAAGTCCGGGAGCCCCGCGCTCGTCGACACGCCCGCGCCCGTCATCACCACGACGCTCCTCGCCGCGCGCACTAGTGCGATCAATTCTCTCATTTTCTCATCTAACACATCGGGCGCGTCCTCGGTCTCCGGGAGGCCCGTGACGCCCTTGTGCCTGTAGTCGCTCAGCCGCGCCGCGTAGCCGCCGCACGTGTTCGGCGGCGCGTCCGCCCGCCGCTTCGTCCCCTTCGTGGGCGGCGGCGCCGCCCGCCGCGTGCGGCACGCGGCGCAGGTGCGCCGCCGCACATCCATGTTGACGAAGGTGCAGGCGGCGCAGGGCCAGCCGACCGGCTCCCCACCGGTGCGGGCCTCGGCCATCGATGCGGTGTCAAATTACGCTCTGTGGCAGCGCTGCAGCTCGATGGCGTCGAACGAGGAGCCGTAGTGGTACTCTGCAGCAATGGCTCGCTCAAAAACCGTCAAGCTAGTAGTTTACCGGGCGCAGAGGCACCAGATCTCCTGATCACAGAGATTGCAAAGTAAAACCCGTGCAATAAACCCGCCTATTGCAATCGCTCGTCCTGAGCTCAGCGTAACTCAGCACGCTTGCCATACATCTCACATCGGGCGCTTCGCAAAGCGGCGTCAACCTCCGGTGACGTCCACAAGCCGTGGCATAGGTTTGGGTCACCGTGGAAAATTGACTCGTTATTGCAAGTCCAACGCTAGAGCCGGCGCGCGCTTCTAGTCATGAGGCGTCGTCTCGCCGCCTGCCTCGTCGCCGCCGCCGCCGCGACGACCGCGCCGGTCGGCGCCGTCGGCGTGGCCCTCGGGGCGTCCGACGACTACGTCCCGCCGCTCGCCCCGCAACAGGTCCACGAAGACGCGTTCTTCGCGGCGGCGCACGCGCGCGACGACGCGCCGGCGCGCTGGCGCGCCGAGGCCTCGGCGGCCAATATTCGCGCGCTCGGCGTCGCACCTGGCCGCATCGCCCTGCTCTTCGCGGCGCGGGACCTGTCGGCCGAGGTGCGCGCGCTGGCCGTGCTGGGCTACCGCGTCGAGGCGTACGATGTTCGGGGAGAGACGGCGGCCGACGTCGAGCTTCGTTTGTTGCACCGGTTCCTACCATAAGTACACGCGGGGCGACGGCGGCGTCGTCTACGAGTACTACGCGCGGGAGCACGTGGCCTCGGAGACGGTCTGCGGGGCGCGCTGCTTCGTGCGCGAGACGTTCACGCACGTCAATATCACGGACGTGGCCCTGGAGGGCACGACGGAGTCGACGCGCCACGAGGCGCCGGGCGCGGCGGAGACGGACGGTGCGTGCGGGGCGCTGTGTCCCCGGTAGTACCGCGGCCGGGATAAAAATAAATGTTCACATCCCACCGCTCGGAGGACGTACTAGCATCGGGAGGAGGACGCACTCGGAACCAGGATAGTAGAAACAATTTAGACGATGAGCAGCAAACTTGGGGGAGGGGGCGATGACGAGCTAGGCGCTCATGCCGAGCCACGCCGCCGCGTTGTCGCCGGCGAGCGGGCCCGCGGGGTCCGCAGCGATCGCCGCCGCCGCGTTCACGCTCACGGGGTCCACGAGGCGCGCGTTCTGGACGCGGAGGCGCTGGACCTCGGCGCGCAGGGCGTCATTCTCCGCCTTCAGCGCGCCGTTCTCGGCCTCGAGCGACTCGGCCTTCTCCCGGCGCCGCTTGCGCGAGGCCACCGCGTGGAGCCGGTTGCGCTCGCGCCGGGCCTGGCGCTTCGCCTCCTCGTCGCTCACCGGGGCCGCGAGCGCCGGGGCCGCCTCCATTACGAGCGCGGAGAGCGCCGGCGCCGCCGGCGCCGCCGTCAGCAGGCTCGCGAAGGACGGGGTCTCGGACACGTGCTGCAGCGCGCGCACGGCGGCCAGGGCCGCGTCGTCGACGGGCGAGAGCGACGAGGATGACGCCTGGATCAGGGCCTGCGCGGGTGAGAGTCGCGCGGCGGCGGCGGTGCGCGATAGTCCGACAGGGTGTGTGTTGGTGCCAGGACACGTGGCCCGGCGGGGCGTCGCCGCGGTGGGCTCGCCACGACGAGCTGTGACGCGTTCCATTGCGATGCGCAGAGCACATGGTTTCACAGTGTCAGGCAGCCTCAGTTCTTTGAAACGCGCGCGCGCATGAATTGTTGCAACTTGCGAAGGTTGGTCCTACATGGACGCTGCAGACCGACGGTCATTGTGTCGTGTTTAAAACTGCGATGCAGTTGTCAGCGCCTATATTCGAGCGTGAGAGCCTGCTGAGTCACGGCCTTCATCGAAACCCTAAAAAAAAATTATTAGCTGTGGCGGTGGCGGTGGTGGTAGCTCCAGCACCGCTCCTCAGGAGTGCGCTTCACCCACGAATAGAATAAAACCTGAGTAAAGCACCAGCCATTTGGCGCGAGCGCCCGGAGCCTCGTGGCCAGGAGGCAAGGCGCCCGATGGCCTCGCGCGGCCGGCTAGGCTTGCCGCCCGAGCTCGTGAGGCGGTAAGTCGGCTCGCGGTTGTTTGCCTATTTTGCCTAGGCGCGCGGGTTTTAGTGGTGAAGTTAAGGTTTGAGTCACCGTTTGCGCGCCTGGCTTACCGTTTCTCTCTCTCTCTTCTTGCACATCATACAGTGACGGTCAGTGAGCCCGGAACGGCACCGGGCGCGCCATTCTGTTGAAACCCTGTCAAAAAAGCGCCAGCGGAGATGGAGGCTCCTCGCACCGCGGAGGCCGAGGCGGACGCCCAGATGGCGCGGGCCTCGCCAGAGACGGCGCGCGAGCGCATTGAAAGCGTGAGCAAGGGCGACCAGTTTTTGCCGCTCGCCGGGTACGTCGCGGTCCTCCAGCGCGACGGCATGACGGAGCTCTCTCGCGAGCGGATCGTCGGCTGGTACGAGGAGATGGGCGCCGCCCTCGGTTTGGGAGACCACCTCTTGGACCTCGCCACGAACTTCCTCGACCGCGCCGTGTCCGCGCGCTCGGTGACCGCCGACGAGTTCCGGCAGGACGCCGTCGCCGCGCTCTACGTCGCCAGTAAGCTGGAGGGCACGGCCGCGTTCAAGGCGACGGACGTGCCCGTGCTGACGCGCGGCAAGATCACGAACATCATCGCGGCGGAGGCCGATCTCGTCCGGACGCTCGGATGGCGCACGCGCGCGCCCACCGTGGCCCACGCCGTCCACGACGCGATCGCGTTCCACGGGGTCGACGATTTCGAGGCCGCTGAGGCGTTAGCGTTCTCGCGCGTCGCGCGCACGTCCTACGAGTTGGTGGGCGTGCCGCCGTCCTTAACTGCCGCGGCGTGCGTGGTCGCGGCGTCGAGCGACGCGCGCAAGGTCGCGGAAGCGGCATCTGCACTAGACACGCCCTGGAGCGGCTCGCCGTCGCGTGTCCAGGGGTGCGCGGCGCTCCTGCGCGCGGCGCGGGCCAAGCAGGACGCCGCGCGCCTGGCGCGAGTTCCGGTGGAAAGTGCCACGACGACGTCTGGAGCGCACGTCGTCCAGCCCATCGCCACCACGTCGCCGAAGCGCCCGGAACTATAGGCGCGCCGCGGCCCGACCGAGAAGGTCCCCTATCACTATCACACCGTCCTCACCCCCACCCGTTGACCCTCATATCAGGCTCTCGCGCTCGCACGACGTCGACGCCACCGGTCCCCCGTCATCCCCATTATAATGAAAAATTATGGGAAGCCTGGGGGGGCGGCGCGGGGCGAAGACCGCTATGCGGTGGGATGTAGCGGCTGTTGGACGTCTTGCTCCTCGAGAGGAGCGTTATAAATCAGATTTGCGGAGGTCCACTGGCACATGTCGTGAATAAAAGCCAAGGCGACTTTAAAATGGGGAGGGATGGGGGGGGGTCGCTCACCAGGGCCGGGGCGTCGGAACGTACTCCTCGCCCCTGAGATAGGCGAGCCGCATGTCGACCCTGCGCGCCAGGGCCTCGAGCTTGGCCACGGGCTCCCACTCGATGAGGTAGCGGTTCGAGGCCGGGCAGCGGCACACGTAGTCGACGTGGCGGAGGCAGCACAGGCTCTCCGGGGAGCAGTTGCAGGCCACGATGGAGGCGTAGCACGTGTGCCGGCAGACGCGGCAGACGCGCGTGTCGTCGAAGTCGGCGTCCTCCGCCTCACACACGTGGACGTTGTTGCCCGGCGCCGGGAGCATGGCACTCAGATCCCGCACGCCGGACACGCGGTAGAGGTGCGGCCGCATGCGCGCCTCCTCCTCGCAGAGCCGCCAGACCTCGTCCCGCAACGCAAGGCAGCTCTCCACGTCCGTCTGGAGATGGCAGTTGTGCGCCATGCCGAACATGATGCGGTCGTGGCTGATGACGCCTAGACGGGCGATCGAGCGGTAGTGCTCGTTCGCGGCGCGGGCGTGCTGGACCCAGTCCGGCGTCGCGAAGTTGACGGCCTCGCCAATATTAAAACCGAGGCTGAAGCCCCCGTGGTAGGCCCGGGGGAAGGTCACGACGAACTCGCCGGGCATCTGGCGCAGCTTGACCATGGGCACCCCTCTTCTTGCCAGCTCGTAGGGGCTGACCATGGTGTTGATGTTGTGCAGGGACCCGTCCTCCAGGGCATGGCCGCCGTCGCTCACGATGTCCTGCAACGCCTTTTCGAAGGCCTGGGCCTTAGAACCCGGGGCCCCGTACCACTGCTTCGGCGCGCCCGCGTGGTGGTAGTTGATCGAGTAGAAGTAGTTGTCCTCGTTGTGCCAGGGGAAGGTGCTGAAGAGCATGCCCAAATAGAGCCAGGGCGAGGTCACGCCGGACAAGGGCTCCGCGTAGTGGCGCAGGACGCTGCCGGGCCAGCGCGCAATGTTGTTCAGATTCCAGCCGCTGCGCCCGTAGTACTCCTGCGAGAAGGGGGGGACCGCGTCCAGGAAGACCACACTGAGATCTTCCTGGGGCGGGCCCCGCGGGAAGCCGCTCCAGTGGGTCGTCGCGTCGATGTCGTTGCCGTAATCCACGCAGACGCCGTCCTCGCGCTCGCCGTCGTCCACTAGAGTCCAGTAGTCCATCTCTAAGGTATCGTGGTCCAGCCGCGCGGCTAAGGAGTCCTGGCGCGGGCGCTTCGACTTGACCCAGCCCCGCGCGAAGTCGTCGGCCATGTGCCCGTAACTGTTCAGCGTGTACGCCGCCCCGTTGTCGAAGGGCTCCGAGAGCTGCAGCAGGTCGATGCGCTGGCGCTTGGACGCGATCTTCGCTTCACTCTTAAAGTCGACGTGGCAGGGGCAGCGCCAGCCCGCGGGCGGGATGATGCGAATGATGCCGTGCGGCTCGGCCTCCTGGCGGATGGCCGCGAGGTAGATGTAGGGGTCGCGGAACTCGTCGGCCGTCGGCCGGAAGGTCGCCGCCTCTTTCACGGTCCTGCGGGGGGCGGGCGGTCGCGGGGGCGGGCGCTGAAGAGGAGGATTTTGGCCAACGCGACGGCGGGGGGGCGGGCGCCCGCGGGGGGGCGAAAGGACGCTGGTCCGGACTCCATGGTGTTTGAAAGGTGCGGGGGTCTCCGGCTCGAAGAGAGCTGGGGAGAAGCTGGGGCTCTCTTTTTAACGGCCTTCTGCTGTCTGGCACTGCGTCTCTTCGCTACGCGGCGTGAGGAGCGTGCTACTAAACGAGCTAGAGGCGGGAGTAAAACCCGTGGCGTAGACCGGGCAGCTCGTCCGGGGTGGACCGTAGCCCCCTCTGGCGGCGTTGACTCGTGGTATGACTCCTGGAGGTCGAAAGGCCTGAGCTCGATTAACGCCGAGTTGACATCGCAGCGCCGAGCGGAGCCAAGCTTGCAAAGGGCAGCGCCGCAACCCGCGCCGCGCAACGCCACCCTCCCGGACTCGAGACGGGCTGCTCGCGAGCGCCACGCTGTGCAGCACCGAGCTCCGGAAGCTCCTCGTGCGACGCCGTCGGACCCGCCATGGTGCGCCACCCAACGAAGAAGGTCCTGGTCGGCGACGCGACGAAGCGCTGGGCGCTGTCCATGCCGCCGACGCTGGCCACGTTCAGGAGCCGGGTCCGGGCGGCCTACGACCTGGGCATGGGCGCGCCCTTCGAGATTCACCTCCACCCGTACGCGCGCGGGAGCCAGCGGAGCCGCGGCCGCGAACTCATCGCGAGCGAGTCGGACTACGCCTGCGTCATCGACGGCGACGTGCTCGTGATACGCATCCGCGGCGAGGACGCGGCGCCGGGGCCGCTCGTGCGGGCCTTCGGCGACGTGGCGACTGCCTACGACCACGACTACGCGTGGCCCGCGCCCGTCGCGGAGGTACCGTCCCTGTCGAAGAAGAGCTCGTACCAGAACTACCCGGAGGAGATCGACGTGCCCAACCCCTACGTGACGACGTACGGCCGGGCGTTCACGCAGCCGCCGGCGCCGTCGCCGAGTAAGCCGAAGCCGGAGATGGCCGCGCACGTCACGTGCCCGCACGGCGCGGCGACCACGACGTACCGGTCGACCTTCACGGGCCGGGAACCGCGGGCGTTCCACGAGAGCGTCCTCGAGGAGCCCAGTCTCCTGGCGCGCTTCGTGGCGCCCGCGGCGCCCGCGCGCGAGCCCGCGACGTCGACGATGCGCGCGGACTTCGTGAAGTTCGAGGGGAAGCCGCGCTGGGCGCCGCGGCCCCGGGCCCTGGCGGCGCCGGCCCCGGGCGCGCGGTGGAAGCCCTCGACGTACCGCGCGGCGTACGCGGGCCAGGCGCCCTACCCGGCGCCGGGCCTGGGCGCCGGCATCCAGTACTCCGTGCTAGGCGACGGGCTGAGCGTGCCGGCGCCGCCGCGCTTCGCCACCACGACCTACCAGGGCCACTTCGCGCCCAAGCCCGTCCAGGTCGCGCGCAAGGTCTGGGTCGACCCCGAGGAGCGCGAGGAGCGCGCCGACGACTTCTCCGTCCTCTCCGGCTAGCGGCGGCGGCGCCGGGCCTAAGCCTGCCTTCTAGGTTTATCGCTGCGTCTTGCGGTCTCGCGCGCCTACGGTCCTATACGAGCCATAGT
>Ga0302122_10000846_pt1 | contig 19144 bp, 13 predicted proteins | sample CB21_SCM_MG_FD_203115 | JGI IMG/M metagenome (GOLD analysis project Ga0302122, IMG submission 203115) | Marine microbial communities from Western Arctic Ocean, Canada - CB21_SCM | ecosystem: Environmental > Aquatic > Marine > Oceanic | place: Canada: Western Arctic Ocean | collected 2017-09-28
TCGTCGGGCACGACGACGAGCCGGCCGCCGGCGTCGTTGATGATCTCGGCGTACCACGAGTTCGCGCTCGCGACGGACCAGCCCCCGGCGGAGCCGTCCGTGCACGTCGCGCCGGCGAAGTACTGCGACCATAGCACGGGGACCGGCGCGTTCTCGGCGACGACGCTCGATACGGCCTCCTTGGTGCACATGTAGTTGTCCACGATGTGCGCGATGGCGGCCGTGGCCTCCTTCTCCCGGTTGAAATATAAGCCGACGTACTCGACGTACTCGGCCGTCTTCAGCACGGCGCCCGGCTGCTGCTCGTTGATGTCCGTCATCGGGATGAACTTGTACTGGTCGGAGCCGTACTGGGACGCGAAAGTGGCCTGCACGCCCAGCGTCTCCAGATCAACTAAAGGAGCGGTGCCGTACGCGTCGTTCTGGACGACCTGGCCGTCGCGGAACATCTTGCGGAAGCACGGCGAACTGACGTAGGCGAACGACGACTGGTATGCCTTGAGGGCGCGGCGCTCGTTGAGCATCTCGATGAAGGGCAGGTACGTGGTGGAGGTCGTGGCGACCGCGGTCATCGGCACCTCGACCGTCGCGCCGTCCCGGGCGTAGGCCGGCAGCTCCTCGTTCGTGGGGGCGTCGGCGCCGCACTGGTGCAGGATGTGGACGTCGCCCGTCAGCGAGTTCTTGACGATCTTGTAGTTCGTCGCGTACTGCACCTCCCAGAGCAGGGAGTAGTCCGCGCCGACCGTGTCGGTGAACTGCGTGCCGTACTCGCTTTTCGAGGGGAAGTTGTCGACGTCGGCGTTCTCGCCGGCCGGCGCGCACTGGCCGTCGACGTAGTTGTCGGTGATGGCGCGGGCGCTCGCGACGAGGGCGAGGAGGAGGGCCTGTATGTCTGTTGCGGCGGTTTCGCTGGCTTAAGTGCAGCTGGTCTGCAAAGGCGACTGTTTCACAGCGGTACAGTCGTGGCTAGACAGTGACTGCGTTGCGTGTGATGCAGCTGTGGTTACAAAGGCGATTAACAAGCGTGGCGGAGGCCAGCCAGATCGAGGGCGAGTGAATGGGACCAAGAACGCTCTGATCTCGCAGCTACGCGCCGATGGCAGGTCTGGGACGAGTGCGGCGAGTGCTCGGCGGCTTCTCTGCTGTGTGCACGGGTTTTTGCAGCGGCGGAATTCACAAAACACTGCTTAAAGCATACGCAGCGCAGGGAGATTGCGAGAACGACAAGCTCAAAGTTTCGCAGTGCTGCGGCCGGTGCGCTACTACGCGAAACGGATACAGCTGCGGCCGGGCCATGCGCTGGATGGCCCTCCTGTCGCTCGTCGGTGCGGCGCGCGCCCTCTCGTCGGCGGTTCGCGTCGCCCGGCCCGGAGCATTAAAGTTGGCGCCGCCCGGCATCTTCGACGTGGGGAGCCTGGACCGCCAGCAGCTCGAGACGTTCGTCGTCGACGACCTCAAGCAGCCCAAGTTCCGCGCCAAGCAACTGCGGGAGTGGATCTACGACAAGGGTATTGATGATTTTGGGAACATGACCAACCTCCCGGCGACGTGGCGCGACGACATGAGTCGAAGAGGCTTGACGGTGGGCGGGACCATCGCATGCCTACGAGAGGAACAAATCAGCAAAAAGGACGGGACCGTCAAGCGCGCGTACGAGTTACGAGATGGCAGTGTCATCGAGTCTGTGCTCATGCCGTACCAGGACGGAAGGCGCACGGCCTGCATCTCGAGCCAGGCCGGGTGCGGCATGGGCTGCACCTTCTGCGCGACGGGCCAGATGGGCTTCACGCGCCACCTGACCAGCGCCGAGATCTTCGAGCAGGCCAGCCGCTTCTCGCGCGAGCTGAAGCGGCGGGGCGAGCGGTTAAGTAACGTGGTCTTCATGGGCATGGGCGAACCCCTGGCGAATTATGATTCTGTGCTGACCGCGGCGCGGCGTATCAATGATGAGCTGGGCGTGGGCGCGCGGCACATCACCATCTCCACCGTCGGTTTAGTGGGCGGCATCGAGAAGTTGGCCGATGATTCTTTGCAGGTCACGCTCGCCGTGTCGTTACACCAGGCGGACGACGCGGCGCGGTCGGCGATCATGCCCGTCAATCTGAGGTACGACCTGGAGGCGTTATTAGCCTCGATAAATAATTACCAGAAGAAGACGAAACGGAGAGTGACGTTCGAGTGGGCCGCCATCGCGGGCGAGAACGACGATGCGAACGCCGCCCGGAAGTTGGGACGGCTGCTCAAGCGGCATGCGGTGAAGGACGCCCACGTGAACGTCATCCCCCTCAACCCGACCGCCGGCTTCGCGGGCAGGAAGTCGACGAACGGGAACGTCGACTCCTTCTGCCGGACGCTCGAGGACGAGTTCGGCATCTCGGCCACGCCGCGCGTGCGGCGCGGCATCGACATCGACGCCGGGTGCGGGCAGCTGACGACCGCGCTCGAGGGGGCGCGGCCGCCGCCAGCGGCGCCCGGCTCCGAGCTCGCGGGCGAAATTTACGAGGGGGGGATAGCGTCGGCGGCATCGCCCCCCAAGTTGACGATCGCGGAGCTCAAGGCGGAGCTCACCCGCCGCGGCGTGAAGTTTGGCGCCCGCGACCGGAAGCCGGCCCTGCGGGCGATGCTGGAGAGTAATAGTGTGTAGTAGTACTAGCCTAGGTCGCGACCACCCTCAAGACGCCTTCGCCGCGCGCCGCGCGCCGATGGCCGCCGCGCGCCCGCGGTTCGGCGTGCGCTTCGGCTGCGCCCGGCGCTCCGTGCGCAGGACGGGGTCGCCCGCTCCTCTACGCGCGGCCGCGTCGCGCTTGGCGATGTTCTGCGCCGCGGAGCAGAACTGGGCGATGTTCACTACATTTTTGAGCAGACAGGCCGGCGCGAAGCCGAAGCGCGTGACGAACGATAGAGTGATGGGGCCGATCGCAAAGTCCGGCGCCCAGTGGAGGACGTACAGGGCGATCCAGGTGAACTCGGCGCCCGCGCACAGATAAGCGAACAGGTAGTAGTAGCCGTAGTACGTCCGTAAGACAACATTCCTGCTTTCTAGTGCTTCTTTCGTCTTGTGGTGGCCACTCCCTTCCGTAGAAGTAGAATAGACGTGGTACCAGTGGCTCGCTAAATCGGCCATCTGGAAGTAGAGTAGTACAGGAATATAGTCTGGGTAGAGCCCGCACAGGATCGAGATGAGGCCGCTTGTGGCGCACCGGTCCGTGACCATGTCCAGGACGTAGCCGAACTGCGAGCTCTGGTCGAACTTGCGCGCGGCCCAGCCGTCCACGAGGTCACCCGCGAAACTCAAAATGTAACACGCGGTGCTGACCTTCCAGTTCGTCATCGCCGTGGCGTAGCACACGTAGAGCAGGAGCACGCGCATGTAGCCGATCAGGTTCGGGACGAAGAGGGCGACGTGCACCATCGTGCGGCTCTCTATGCTCCTGCTGGCTGCAACTTAGGATTGGCCTGCTTGTGCCGCGGCGGCGGCAAGCTTTTACGGCAGCGCTGTCGCAATGCTGGAGCAATGCGATGTGCCCCCTCTGATTTATTGGAGCCACGCTGCGATATGCAGAGCGGCGGCCCGATGCGGATGCGCAGAGCACGAAACCCGCGAGTAGGAGAGACGTGCCGACTGTTCTGGAACCGCCCAAGTAGGAAGTGCCGCGGAGCGCTCTGGCTCCAGACGCTTGAATAGAGGGGGCGCTGTCAAGACGCCGAGATTAGCGCCTCACACCACACACAGCACAGAGGCCCAGACGCTTGAATAGAGGGGGCGCTGTCAAGACGCCGAGATTAGCGCCTCACACCACACACAGCACAGAGGCGCCGGGGCTGCCTGCACGCCACCGGGCTGCCATCGGAGGACGCCAGGTTGACCATGAGCCACATCTATGGCGACTACGAGGCGACGCTGCGGGCGCTCGACGTGCAGAGCGGCAACCCTCGATTAGCAAAACTGGAGGAGTACGGCGTGGACCACGCCACGCTCATGGCGGAGCTCAAAATTTTGGAGAAGCCGGTCATTAACCGGGACGAGCTGCGGCACAAATCCATCGAGCAGATCGCGACGGAGCGGCACGCGGTCGTCTTCGAGCAGCTCGTCGTGGAGCGCATCAAGATACTGGGGACCGTGGCCCTGTTCGTGGACATGAGCCCGGCCGATCTAAGACGAGCGGCGGAGCAGTTCGAGGAGGACGAACGGGACGAGGGGACCGGCGTGTTCTCGCAAAACGACGCGTCCGACGATTTCTACGTCGTGGCTTCAGGCGATGCCCACATCATCTTCGAGGCCGGCGAGAAAGCGAGGACGCTGTCCGTCCTAACGCCCGGCCGGTTCTTCGGGGAATTGAGTGCGATGCACCGAACGCCCCGGAATGCCTCCGTAAAAGCCAAGCCTGATAAGGAGGACATGCAGCGCTTAGAATTACTGAAATTGAGCGGTCCCAAGTTCCGCGCGATGTTCGAGGGAATACCCATCGACGACAACCTGAACGTGAGAGAACGACGGGCGTGGTGCGCGGTCGGCAATTGCCCCCTCTTCGGTGGGCTGGGGGAGGACCGGCTGCGGGAGTGCGTAAAACGGGTCAAGGTCGAGACCTACGCGCCCGGCGCCGTGATCTTAAACGAGGGGTCGTCGCCCGAGGCCTTCTACGTTATTGTAGAGGGAACTGTAAAAGTCACGGAAGAGGACGCGGGCCACAAAAATGGGGAACGGCCCCTGCGCGAGCTGGGGGACGGCGACCACTTCGGCGAGGTCCCCTTACTGGCGAAGGATGCATCGTGCGGCAAGGCAGTCCACGCGGTGTTAAGGGTCACGGTGGCGCGCATCGAGCGGAGCGACCTGGTGGCCGCTTATAAAACGGAGGAGGGGCGGGCGTACTTGCGCCAACGGGCCTACTTCCAGGCGTTAGACGACGGTGGCGCTTTGCTCGAGGAGCCGGACGCGCGGCCCGTAGCAACGCAGGACCGCGCGTCGCAGCGGTCGAACGACTCGCGGGTCACAAAGCAATGGAGGGCGGCCCGGGCCGCCTTCAAGCGCCTGGTCAAGAGCTTCTCGGAGTCGCTGATAAGCCAGATGTACAAGCAGATCGTCAGAAGGCCTACTCTAGTCAAGTCGTACGGCGCGGACGTGGCCAAGTCCTTTTTATCGGCACGGGACCGCGCGGACTTCGGGAAGCGCGTGTTGCGGGCGTTGGAAGCGTTGAACAAGAAGAACGTCCTCGATCGGACCATGCCCGAGTTAACGCTAGTGACGTCGGTCCTCAAGCAGGCCAAGGCTTTTTGTAGACAATACGTGGCCGACTGGCCCGAGCACGCCTGGACGGACTTTGGGCATCATATCCGGGTCGACCGCGTGAAAAAAGGCTGCGCCGTCTTCGACACGAAGGCCAAAGCGCTGCGGTTCTATGTCCTGGTGCGGGGCACGGCGGCCGTATTGGCCAAGAGCGATCGGGACGAGGAGCCGACGAAGACTAGAAGGCGGTCCCTGGAAACTTTGGAACCCGAGACGAGCAAGGGCGCGCTGTGGAAGGGCGAACTGGGCGATTTCGTGGAATGCTCGACGCCCGGCGACTGCCTCGGTGCCGAATCCCTGGATGCGTTGAAGAACGGGCGCGTGCCCAAGTACCGCCAGAGCTGCGTCGCGGTGTCGGAGTGCATTTTTCTGTCGTTCAAGGCGTCCGATTACCGAGAAGTGGCGGCGAACGTCGCCGAAGGTCTAGAAACGGGCGTCGAGACGAAGTTCGCTTTGTTACGGCAGACGGGGCTCTTCGCGGACGCGCCCGTGGACCAGTGCTACACGGTGGCGTACGCCCTCGAGGCGGCGAAGTGTTCGCGCGGGACCTTGCTAATGAACGAGGGTCACAAAGCGCCGCGCCTCTCGTTCATCGTGCGCGGCGGGGTCGTGGTGAGGAGCGCGGGCGTCGCCGTCGCGGAACTCGGTGTCGGGGACTACTTCGGCGAGTCCGGGCTATTGGACAAGACGAACCTCGTCCGGGGGGCCGTCGAGTCCGTGTCGTGCGTGTCGATGGCGGCCACGGATATGTTTGTGCTGGAGGACTACGCGTGCATCCCCCAACAAATCCTGAAAAGATTGGAGCGGAACTGGCGCGTGCGGGCCTCGTGGCGCCGCGACCGCGTCGCCAAGCAGCGCCAGACCATCGGCACGCACAAGAAGCAGATGCCGCGGAGGGTCGTGGCGGAGATGGTGGCGCAGAGCCCCTAGATCGCCTGACTAAGCATACGATGGTTCGAGTTCACAACTACAAACATAGTAGGATCAGGTCCGGTATAAGCCACCGCCCGGTCCCGGGAGCCATCACCGGCCCCGCGCCCCCCTGCGTCTCGTTCCTTTCGACGTGGAACCGGATCAATTAGTCGGGCAGGTCCGCTGCCCGGCGCGCCTCGAGGTAGTATGCTTCTCGTTCGCCGATCCAGTCGCGCAGGTGGTTCGGCGCGTCGGCGCCGTATCGTCGGACGAACGCCGCATAAATATTGAACGCGCCGGTTTCGTGGTCCTTCCTATAGTCTTTGAGGTCATCCTCGACTTCTACCAATTGGAAACACGCGCCGAGGAACAACATCATTTGTTTGTCAATTTTACGGCCCGTGAGACCGGCGATGAGGAGCGCAAGGACGTGGTAGTCAAAAGATTTGCTGGCCGAGGCGCGGCATGCTTGTTGAAGCAAATTATCCTCGTGCTCCTCGTCGTCGACGCGTGGTGGTCTCTTCCATTCAGCACCGAGTTGCCGCTCGAGCGACCAATATATGTCTCCTTTGTTCAACGTTCCCTGCACATCTTCCAGCAAACCGCGGCCGGCCAGAAACGTCCGCAGCGCCGTCGCCGCGGGCGCTTGCGATGGATCCAGTTCCTGCTCATTCAGCTCATCCAATTCATAGAGTGACGCGGCGACGAGGTAGAGGCTGTCGGCGAAGCAGAGGACGTCTGTGACCGGCAGGTCGAGCAGCGGCATATAGCTGCGCGCAAAGTCCTCGACCGTGCCTCTGGCTTTCGCGAGCGCTCGAGCGCTTATGGTCGGCTCCGTCGGATCGGTTGGTGACGACTGCCAGGGCGCGCGGCGCGGCGGAGCCGCGGGCGGGACGATCGGAGCTCTGGCCGCCTCCTGATCCACGTAAGCTTGCACGATTCGCTGATGCTCCGCGGGGCTACGAATGGGAGCACCAGTGTCCCACCGATGCCCAACTTTACCCTCCGCTGGTAATTTTACTTCTCGTTGCGCCATAGGTCGTACTTGCCCTCGCTGGGAGCGGTGCGAGTGCGGCTACGGGGCAGTGCGGTACCAGAACAGCGGTGTAACGTACGCACGCGTTAAAAATCGTTGTGCAGCAGAAGTTAAATGGTCTTTGATGGCACTTGTATATCACGATTTGCAAAAAAAACGCCCACGACGCCGTTTCTGCAGATGGAGAGAGCAAAAAACCCGTCAGAGACCAAAGCGAGCAAAAGGTGCGGTGCAACAGCAGGAGTAACGGGAGTACTCGCAGGACAGGTGGTCACGGGATCTGCCAGGGGGGCTCGGTCTTTGCTTTGTTGTTAACACACCCCCTACCGGAAGCTGTCGTCCCCCCTTTCGTCCTCGTCCTCGTCGGACGCGGCCCAGTCGCCCCTATCCGACCGCGACCGCGGCACCCACTCGGACATGCGGCTCTCGCCGGACAGCGGCGTCTCGGCGTAGGACGTCACGTAGCGCGGCGCCTCGGGCGTCGCCGCCGCCGGGCTCAGCGGGTTCTCCGGCTTGAGGATCTTGATCGCGGCCTGGGGCTCGCGCGCGGCGGCGTCGATGAGCCGCTGCTGCGCCGTCATCGCCGCGACGGACTTGCGGCTCACGCCGAAGACGCCGCCGCCGGCGACGTCCTCGCCGTCGTCGCTGTCGGCGGCCTCGTTGTCGCCCATCCCGTCGTCGTCCTCGTCGTCGTCGACGGACGACGCGCCGGAGGCGCGCCGCGCGGCCGGCGTCCAGCGCGACGCGGGCGCGTCCCGCGGCGCGGGCGCGCCGGGCGTCAGCGGCGGCTCGCCGTACTGGGGCGGGCCGCGCGCGCGCAGGTAGGTGGTCGGCGACACGAGGCCGGGCCGGCCGAAGGACGTGCGCTCGAGGCAGGACGACAGGTCCTCGACGTTCTCCTTGTCGTTCTGCTTGGCCACGACGTCCGACGAGAAGGTGAGGCGCTTCTCGGTCATCGTTTCTTTTGATGCCGCCGTCGCCTCGGCGCGCGCGTGTCTTGATAGCAGAGGACCGCTGTTTGAGAATAGCGTATTTTTGGCGTCAACGCGGCGGCGGCGTGCGTCGTGTGGCGTCTGTCCTCGGCGTGCGGTTGGTGTCTTGTTGCAGCGCAGCCAAGGACAATGCAGCGGGCGTTTCGCGTGTGGCCGTGCTCTGCGTTAGGAGGATCACTCCGAAAAGCTGCGTTTGAGCAAATAGCCCACAGCAGGCTCGCGCGGCTTTGTTTTAAGGCAAGCCCGTTAACGCGTAAAACCCGTACGCTAAAACACACTTAAGCTTTCACGAGACGCCATCGCCGCGAGACGAGTAGAATGACACACTTCTATAGGCGAACGGCCCTAGGACTTCTCCTCGCCGACGCCCGCCGCGGCCTTGCGCGCGTAGTGCGCCGCGAGCGTCTTCTTGGGGATCTTCTTGAGGAGCTCCTTGGGGAAGGCCCGGAGCAGAGACCAGGCCAAATCCAAGGACTCGAAGATGGTCCGGTTCTGGTAGGGCCCCTGCGCCACGAACTTCTTCTCGAAGCGGTCCAGGAAACCCAGGTACAGGTGGTCGTCGAGCGACAACGCTTCTTCACCGACGACGGCCTTCATGGCCAGGACGTCCCGGCCCATGGCATACGACGCGTAGAGCTGGTTACTGACCGCACCGTGGTCGCCGCGCGTCATGCCCTCCCCGATGGCCGACTTCATCAATCGCGAGAGGGAAGGGAGGACGTTGATGGGCGGGAAGATCTCCTTGTTGTGCAATTGGCGATCTAAGTAGATCTGGCCCTCCGTGATGTACCCCGTCAAATCGGGGATGGGGTGGGTAATGTCGTCGTTCGGCATCGTTAGGATGGGGATCTGGGTAATAGAGCCTTCTCTGCCGGTGATGCGGCCGGCGCGCTCGTAGATCGTACTTAAGTCCGTGTACATGTAGCCCGGGTAGCCGCGCCGGCCCGGCACCTCTTCCCTGGCAGCACTGACTTCTCGGAGCGCGTCGGCGTACGAGGACATGTCCGTCAGGATAGTGAGGACGTGCAAATCTTTTTCATACGCCAAGTATTCGGCCGTCGTCAAAGCGAGACGAGGGGTGATAATACGTTCGATAGTAGGATCGTTCGCCAAGTTCAGGAAGAGCACCGTGCGTTGCATCGCGCCGCTTTCCTCGAAGTCGTTCCGGAAAAACCGCGCCGTCTCCATGTTCACGCCCATGGCGCCAAAGACCAAGGCGAAGTTCTCCTCGTGCGTGTCGTGCACATCTTTTTGCTGGACCAGCGACGCCTGGCGGCAGATCTGGGCCGCGACCTCGTTGTGCGGCAGCCCGGCCGCCGAGAACAGGGGGATCTTCTGCCCCCGCGCGATTGAATTCATGACGTCGATCGCCGAGATGCCCGTCTGGATCATGGCCTTGGGGTAGTCGCGGCAACTGGGGTTGATCGGCGTGCCGTTAATATCCAGAAAGGCTTCCGCTAGGACGGCCGGCGCCCCGTCGATGACCTTCCCGGAGCCATTAAAACTGCGCCCGAGCATCTCCTCGCTAATGGGCATCTTCAAAACGTCGCCGGTGAACTCGCAGTGCGTGTGCCGGTTGTCGATGTCCGAAGTCCCTTCGAAGACTTGCACTACCGCCCGACCGCCGGCGACTTCCAGGACCTGGCCGCTGCGCTCCTCGCCGTTCTTGAGTCGCAGTTTCACAATTTCGGCGAAGCGCGGCATCTTGACGTTCTCCAAGATGACCAGAGGACCGTTCACGCCCTCGATGGTCCGGTAATCCAAGCGCGGCTTGACGGAGTAGCCCGCCGGGATACCGCCCTTGCTCTCGCCCATGGACGTCATCGGTGCGCGTGCGGCACTCCTGCTGCTCTCCGCAAGTCAGTGGCGGACGGCGCTAGGGACGCGCGGCGGCGATTTCCAGCACGTGCGCGTCTCAGCAACGGCGCGCTGTGCGGTCTCGCTGCAGCGCGGTTGTTCTCGTGGTGCAATGCCGACCGAGTTTGTGGGAGACGCGATTTTGCTGGAGATGAAACCCGAACCGCAGAGACGGTGAGGAGGAGCTCCTGCGCAGCCTCTGTGCATCACGCACACGAGTCCTGTTGGGCGCGCCCCAAGAAAAGTCAAACCGGCCTAAATGATTTTAAAACGGGTTTTAGCATCCACTGCATAAGCAGTGGCTTGCATCTCTGCACCTGCACGTTAGGCAGCTAGCACAGACAGTGCAAACAATGCGCAGTCTCTACGCAGCGCTGCTCGCACAAGCCAGCTGCTGGACGATACAAAGCCAGCACGCACGCCTCACACTAAGACGAGCCCTGAACCTGGAGACCGATGAACGGTGGCCGGGCTGGACCGAGAGCGTGGACCCGACCGCGACGCTCCTGTACATGCCCTTCCTGGACACGCAGCTCCGGATCCTGGAGGAGCTGGGGGCCGTCGAGGCACCCGACGCGGTGCGCGAGGACCTGCGCCTCGGCACGCGGCCGCGCCGGGCGGACGACGACGCCAAGGGCGCGGCGCGAGTGGGTTCTCGCGTGTTCGAGGTGCCCGGGATGTTCCGGCGGGTGCGCATGACCTACTTTGATGGAGGGCAATCATTACAAGTCTTCAACTCGCTCTGGTACCCCAGCTTCGACCGGCCGGACGCGCCCCTGCTGGGCATCGATTTATTACGCTTCGGCCCGAAGAAGTTCCTGTGCATCGTGGACGCGCAGCCGCCCCAGGGGCGCAAACACGCGTCGCACGCCACGGCCGCCCTGGACGCGATCAAACAGAAGTACCCCGAGCTCAACGGCAAGGTCTCGTCGCGCTACTACGACGACAACCGCTTCTTCTCGAAGCAGATGCTGTACGGGCGCTTCCCCGGCGACGCGGCGGACGGCGAGCGGCTCGTGCGCGAGGCGCTCCTGCCGGCCTTCGGGGCCTACGTCGGCGCGTACGTGGACGCGGTCGAGGGCTGCGGCGTGGACGCGGCGCGGGACGCGCGGCCGTACCACGCCGACTACGACGCCTTCAACGCCGCGCGCGACCCGGCGCACGGCCTCTTCACGTCGTACTTCGGCGAGGAGTGGTCCGACGGCTACCTGGGCGAGTTTCTTTTTGCCCTTGCCCACGAGAGCGAGGGGGACGGGGAGGTGGGCGCGTAAGTTTGTTCTGTTACACGCCGCGTCGGACCGCCGTCGGTGGCGTCTCGTGGCTAGACTACCTTCCCGGTTCGTTGTTGTGGGGCAAGACACCGCGCTTCACATTCACCCGCATCCAAGCCCCGGGGCGGCATCCTCGTCCTGGTGCGTGCGGGTATGCTACAGTTTGCCGCATTAACAAAGCTGTGCTGCAAGGCCTGTAGCTCGTGCACCGAAGCCACGCGTTGGAGAGGAGTCACGACACCGCCAGGCATATAAGGGCTGCCGTTTCGCACACTTAAAAGCGCCGCGGCACGCATACAGCAAGCTGGTATGGACCGCCCGCCGCTGCGCTACCTCGAGCCGACGCCGGGCAAGACCTTCCGCACGCTCAACGCGGCGGAGGTCGAGGCCACGGTCAAGAACAACCTCACGCTGGCCGCCGCGCTACTCTCGAACCAAGCCGTGAACCCGGAGGTCTGGAGGCCGGCCGCCGTGGCCGTCGCGCCGCCGGCGCCGCTCCCTAGAAAGCTCGACGACGACATTGAGGACCCCGTCCCATTCGACCCGCCGCCGGCCTACCACGAGGATAGGGCCGGCGACGTCGACGAGGAGTGCTGGGCGAGCCCGCCGCGACGGCGCTACGACCCCGAGTCCTACGCCGACGCGAAGGCCCTGGCATCTTCAAATGATGTGGATAATCTGGGCCGGGGCGTGGCGGCGGCCCTGCGGTACTCGACGGACGCGGCGCGCCAGTCGCTCGAAGCCACGGACGACCTAAGAAGGCGCATCGCGGAACTCGAACTCACGGTGACTAACAGATTAGAGGGCGACGCGCCGCCGCCCCAGGAAACCTTTTCGCCGACCGAACCGCCGCCCGACGCCTTCAGCCCGGGGTCCGTGCGCCGGGAGTGGGGCTCGCCTAAAAATGCCTGGACGGCGCAAGCGCGCAGCGAGGGCCGCGGCGCCGTGGGCCTCCCCGCCTGGATGACGCGCCCGCGCCACGCCACGGACGTGTCGTGCGCGTCGTCCTGGGACCGCTTCGAACCCGGCCCGGCGTCCCTGGACGTCGCCGCGGCCGAGGACCTGGCGGGGCCGCCGATCGACTCGCCCGAGGGCCCCTGCAGCGTCGCGCCGTCCTACGAGAGCGACGACGACCAGGTGCCCTCGCCCGGGGCTGCGCGGCGGACCAGGGAGCGCGCGCGGCGCGCCAACGCCACCGTCCACACCCTGGGGCGCGGCGCCGCGGCCCTCTACCAGGACGCGGCGCGCCGCGCGGCGGACTGGCGGCGCGGGCGGCGCTCGGAAAAGAACAAGGTCCGGGCGGAGGAGGCCGAGGAGGAGTTGCGGCGCTTGCGGGCGAAGCGGCGCGCCCTGGCGACCCCGGGGCCCTTCGCGGGCCTCATGCAGCGCGAGGCGGCCGCCGCCGACCGCAAGCGGGAGGCGGCGCAGAAGCAACGCCGGGCGGCCGACGTGAAACCCCGGACGTTTAGGGCTAAGCCCGCGCCGAAGGCCGGGAAGGGGCCGCCGCCGGCGTCGCGCCTGTCGGCGGCCGACCGGAAGAAGGAGAAGGAGAGGTCCCTCGCCAAGGCGCAGAAGATGGCGCCTAGGTGTGCTAGTGTCCCCACGGCGGCCCAAAACGCGAAGCGAGCCCTGGGCAACCGGACGAATAATCAGAACCCTGCCGCCAAGCATATTCGCGCGAAGCTCAAAGCGGACAGGAAGCGCTGGGACGCGTACTGCAAGTTCAAACGCGGGGGGGCTAACCCGGCGCTCGTGGACAACGCCGTGGCCCAGGCGACATCTCCGGACCCGCGCGACGGCGAGCAGTGGGAGTAAAACACATCTCATAAAGTTACGGGGGCGGTTTCGGCGGTCTGTTCGCCGCGGCTTTCGCCGCCTTGGCGAGCTTCACGCGCCTGTCCGCCGCGCGCTTCGCCGCTCTCGCATCCGCGAGCTCCCGCGCCTTCGCCTCGCGCTCGTCGGCGGCCTTCGCGACGTCCTTCCTATACTTGTTGAAGCCGCCGCGTTCCACACAAACCGTGGACTCGCGACACACAAACAACGGCAGCTCGACGCCGTTCTCGTCGCTCGACAGCGCCTTGATCAGGTCTTCGTCGTGCGTGACCGCTAAGACGCCGCCTTCATAAGCCCGGAGCCCCTCGACCAGGGCGTCGCAGCTCTCAATGTCCAGGTGGTTCGTCGGCTCGTCGAGGACCAGCAGGTGCGGCTTCTTCAGCGCCAGCGACGCGAAGACGACCCGGGCCTTCTGGCCGCCCGACAGGTCGCGCACGGGCATCACGTGCCGCGCGCTGTCCAGGCCGAATTTCCCCAGAAATTTGCGCGCCTCCTCCGTCTTGCACGCGTGCGTCGCCACGAGAAACTCAACGGCCGAGTCCTTGCCGCTGCAGGCCTTGAGCTCCGAGAAGTGCTGGTCGTAGTAGCCCAGCGTCAGGCGGCGGCCGTGCGTGACTTCTCCTTCCGTCGGCGTGAGTTCCTTTACGATAAGCTTTAGCAGCGTACTCTTCCCGGAGCCGTTGGCCCCGACGATGGCCGCGCGCGTCGACCCGTCCACGCTTAAATCGAGGTCCTTGAAGCCGCTGAAGCCCGTGGACGTCGCCCCAAAGGAGAACGCGACGCCCCTTAGGTCGACGCAGAGCCCGGCGGCCGTGCGCGCGTCGACCGGGGCCGTCAGGTCGAAGTGCACGGCGTACTCCCGCGGCTTCTCCACGAGGCGCGGCGCGCCGAGCGCCTCGAGGACGCGCTGGGCCAGCTTGTCCGCGTTGAGCGAGGGATGCTTCTGACGCTCCTCGCTCAGGGCCTTCCGCTGGAGGGCGTAGTCGCGAGTTCTTTTAGCGAGGCGTGCCGTCGCGCCTTTATCGAGCTTCGCCAGGCCCACTCGGTGCACCGACAGGCCACCGTCGTCCGACAAATTGATGAAATCCGTCGAAACCTCGTCGAGGAAGCCCCGGTCGTGGGACACGGTCAGGAGCGTGGACGACGCCGGGAGCGAGTCCGTGATGTACCGCTCCAGCCAGATCACGGCATCCAGATCCAGGTGGTTCGTCGGCTCGTCGAGGAGGAGTAACCGGGGCGGCGCGAAGAGCGCCCGCGCGAGCGCCGCGCGCACGCGCCAGCCGCCCGACAGCTTCGAGGCGGGCCCGGCGACCATGGCCGCGCTGAAGCCGAGGCCCGCGAGCACGGCGTGGGCGCGGCCCTCGGCCGCGTCGGCGTCGATGGCCTCGAGCTCGTCGCACACTTGTGCGAGCCGGTCCACGTTCGTATCGTCGAGATTGTTCCACAGCGCGGCCTCCTCCGCCAGCAGCTTCGACCGCGTCGTGTCGGCCTCGAGCACGTCCTCCAAGACACTTGCCCCTTGAAAATTCGCCTCCTGGTCCACGAGTAGAATGTCGAGGTTCTTGGGCACGGGCAGCCTTCGCGCGGCGATGAAGCGTAATAAAGTGGACTTGCCCCGCCCGTTCGCTCCCACCAAACCGTAGCGCCGCCCGGCCACCAAGGCTAAATCAGCGTTGACCAATAGCGGCTTGTCCGGGGCGGAGATCGAAAAGCCCTTGACGACGACATCCCGGCCGTTGTCGTCCGCAGTAGAGCCCGCGCCGCCCGGCAGGGACAGCGCGAAGCCCTCCAATCGCGCGTCCACGGTGCGCGTGTCCGCTCCGCCGTCCGCCGTGAGGCCCAGCTCGGCCTCCTCGGCCTCCCGCGCCTGGCCGCGCCTGAACAACTTCTTCTCCTTGCCGGAGAGCTTGCCGCCGCCGGCGGCCTTGGCCTTGACGCAGTCGTAGTCCACCAGCCACTGGGGCCGGCCCTCGTCGATCGCGGCCACCGGCGCCGCCGTCGCTTTCAAGGCGCGCCGCTGCTTCGCGGCCACGCGCGTGGCGTCCTCCTCCGCCTTCTTGCGCGCCGCGGCCTTGGAGACTCGGTTGCCCGCCCTGTCGGTCGTCCACTCGCCCCCGGAGTCCGTCGCGGCCTCGTCGTCCGGCGCGAGCATGGCTTCGAGTTCCCGCTCGCGCTCGGCCTCGGCCGCCTCGCGCGCGGCCTTCTTCGATTCCTTGGACTCCTTCGGCGCAGCCTCATCCTTTTTGGCCTTTTTGCCGGCCTTGCCGGCTGATTTCGAGCCGGGCGCCATCGCTGCTCAGTTTGGCGTGTGCTGCGCAATTGATATACTGATGCAGTGCGATGCACGAGGCTTCTGTAAAGTTGGCGGCGATCGACTTGGATGCTCTGCACAAGCCTGTAGCGCAAGCGGCTCTCTTATCACTGTTTTTACTGCTCTATCTCTGTTTTTGCATGGCTTCACTCGGAAACCCGTCATCGATGCAGCGCTGCGGATCGAGGCATTCACGCCGACCCGGACGCCACCGACGCGCCAGAACATGGCTCCATGGCACCTCATCCTCAACGACGACTGCTGCGTTCATTTGCTCAAGTTCTGCGACGGCAAGAGCCTCGCGCACACGGCACGGACAGATAAGCGCCTCCACGCGCGCGTGAGCGACGGGAACAGCACGGCCGCGACGCCGGGCGCCCAGGTGTGGCGCCAGCTGTGCGGTGCGCACGACCTGGGCCAGCAAGGGACGCGCACGCGCGGCCGGCTGCCCTGGTCAAAAATATACGCGCTGAGCATCTGTATCGAGTGCGCCGAATTCGGGGAAGTGATCATTAACGACCCGCCGAACGTCTTGGGCTTCGAAAAGGGACGCTTCGCGCTATGTCGGCGCTGCATGCGGGGCGAGCAGCTCTGGCGCGTGATGCACCGGCCCGAAATAAAAGGCGACGGCCACAAGCTGGCGCACCTGCTGTTTCGTATCGAGACTGTCCGCAGAGAACTCGGGCTGAAGCCGCGATATAAACGGGCAGTGTCGGCGTCGTCGCGGCGGCGTCGCCGCCAGGGCGACACACCGCCGCCGGCTCCGCAGGCGCCGCCGTCGCCCGCGCCGCCGGGGACCGCTGCAGGCGCGCCGGATTAGGCCACTGGGTCTCGGAGGGCGTGTACCGTCCGGGCCCGGACGAAGAAGGCACCATGCCGCGCGCCGCGTGGACGGCGGCCCGGACTCTATAACTTGAATCACACTAGTATGCGTATGTAGTTCAGCGGCGGGGTTTATTAATCTACTTGTTTAGAATCGTCATTAGTCGTACGCGTAGGGCGAGGGGGTAAAACCCGTGGTGTTCTGGCAGCTTCGAAAAATTCATCTCCCAAGCTTTTGGCTGCCCCACAGGCACCTAACACCTCCGCACCTTCTCGATATTCCCATTCACAACAGCACGCAGCGAAACACGGGCGGGTGAACACGGTGGTACCGGTGCACAGGCTGCATCACACGCAAAAGGATGACATACGAGGGCACTGTCGTGGGCGTACCGGTGATGGCGGAAGAAACAGGTACAATAGCTCCGGGCCAAATGCATCATGACGTCTCGGCCGAGAAAACCACTATGTCCTCGACCTTGCCCGTCTCGTGCGAGGTCATCTTCGACACGGATCTGCCCAACGGGCCGTACGCCGAGATGAACATGATGAGCGCCAAGCTCCACGTGCCGCCTGGTTCGGACTACAACGCCGTCGGCAAAGCACTGCTGGACGCTTGGATCAAGTCGCGTGGCGCGATAATGGACATGCAGATGAAAAACGTGCAGAACCAGATAGGAATGGTAGCAGGCGATTTCACGTTCAAGGAGGACTGGCGAGTGGTGAGCATCGAGTACAGGGGAAGTGCTGTGGATCCCAACTCCGTCGCAAGCGAGGGCACGCACAACGTCACGCTCGGTATGATGACGATAATTACCGTACCCAAACTGTTGCACAATCGCCCCTGTTGCACAGTATGTTGATCGCGCTGAACCTGATTGCGCTTATGCGTAGTTCGACGGGTGAAATTTATGTGTTCACTTATTTACTCGAGCTAGTCGTACGCGTAGGGCGCAGGCCGCCGCGGCGGGGGCGCGCGGCTCGGCTGCCCGTTCAGAGCCGTGCCCCAGGGCACCTCGGTCGGCTTTGAACGTGGCGAGTAGTGCGGCGCCGCCGGGAACTCGATGTGGCACTCGTTCATGTGCTTTTTGTTGCCCTCGCGCTCGCCCTTCGTCCGCACGGTCAGGCCGTGGCGCGTCCGTGTCTCCTCGGGGTTCGTCTCCTCGAAGGGTATTTGGCGCTCCTCGCCCCGCGTCTTGCGCTTCGTCGGGTCCCGCTCCTTGAGCTGCGGCGGCGTCGTGGCGCGCGTCAGGTCGCCCCGGAGCGGTTGCAGCTTCGCCACGGTCTCGGGGTAGGCCGTCTGCATGTGCAGGTTCTTCCGCGAGGGGTTGTGGAAGCGCTTATTTAAGACGCAGGCCTTCTCCTGGACCCGCCCGTTCGTGGCTTTGGTGCTGAAGTCGGCGTGGCCGACGGCCGTGACGCTGTACATGCTCGTCGTGATGCCGTACCCATTCGTCATGCGTTGGTTGACGATGTCCGCGTCCGCCGGGGGCGGGGACATCGTGCGACGGTCGTGCGGCGGCGTGCGGGGCAGCCAAGGAAGAGCTCAACCTGGGTTTTGGCTCAACAGCGGCGGGCAGCGAGCCCGTGCGTGGCCTGGAGTGGTGACGAGCCTCGCACGGTCTGGCGACGGGAGGCGGTCTCACAGGCGCGCACGTCAATCTCTGAGAACTTGGCGCTGCGCCGAAATACCCGCGCGCTCGAGCTCTCAAAACGAGAATCTGATCAAAGCGACGCGCGCCCTGTTCGCCCCCTATCCAAACAAGGGCACCGGCTGGCCGACAATGCCCAACGACGTGGGCTGCCCCATCTGCGGCAAGCGCTACTTCCCCCACAGCCTACGGATCCACCTGCCCCAGTGCCAGCGGAAGTGGGCGCTCGTCGAGGTGCCCTGCCCGCGCTGCGACAAGCCGATCCTCCAGGGCGAGCTGGAGGAGCACGTGGAGAAGTGCCGCGTCCGGCGCAAGGAGAGCGTGCACCACCGGAGCTGGAACGGCGACACGGCCAACTCGCGCATCCCCTCGGTGCCGGTCGCCCGGGCCCGGCCCGCCCGGGCGTCCTGGAGCGGGCCCGTGGACGCCTCGCCGCGCAAGGCCGCCGCCGCCGCGTTCCGGACGCAGTTCAAGCCGACGCCGGCCGCGCCGCGGCGCCGGCCCGCGTCGCGCGGTGGGCGACCGTCGTGGGACGACGGGAACGACGGCGGGGGCGCCGCGCCGCCGTCCTTCGCCGGCGCCGGCGCGAATTCAAGCGGCCTCCTGCCCTGCGCCGTCTGCGGCCGCCGCTTCTCGGCCGACCGCCTGGGCGTGCACCAGAACATCTGCCGCAAGGCGAACGCGAACCGCCGGCCCGTCTTCGACGGCGCCTCGATGCGCCAGCGGGCGGTGGCCAAGGAGAACGGTCTGGCGCCGAGGCGGCGCGCACAGGCGCGGCGCGGGCCCCCGCCGGCCGCGGAGCGCCTCCCGCAGCCGCCGAAGAAGAACTGGCGCGCCGAGTCCAACGCGTTCCAGGCCATGGTCCGGGACGCGCGGCGCATGACGCACCAGGAGAAGGCGGGCGTGCCGCTCCGGGACATCCGGCCCTCGCGCGCGGCGCAGGACGCCTACGCCCAGGGGACGTCGGGCTTCCTGCCCTGCCCCCACTGCGGGCGGACGTTCAACGCCCAAGCCGGGGCGAGACATATTCCCGCGTGCGCCAAGACGCGGAACAAACCCAAACCTCCTCCAGGACAGCGCCGACGGGACGTTAAAGGAGGGTGGTCGTAGAGGCGCCGAGTCAAAGGCAACGTCGTGTTCGTAACCGTGCTTTTGTATTTACTACTCTCACGCC
>Ga0302122_10000847_pt1 | contig 19140 bp, 14 predicted proteins | sample CB21_SCM_MG_FD_203115 | JGI IMG/M metagenome (GOLD analysis project Ga0302122, IMG submission 203115) | Marine microbial communities from Western Arctic Ocean, Canada - CB21_SCM | ecosystem: Environmental > Aquatic > Marine > Oceanic | place: Canada: Western Arctic Ocean | collected 2017-09-28
TAAGGCGGTCGAGGGCCGCGCGCCGCGCAAGTTCGGTGCGACGAGCGCGCGCGTCGACGGCGCGAAGGCGCACACCTGCAGCGTCGCGAGCGCCAGCACGGCGCTCACGCGGAGCGACGGCCTCATCGGATCCATGGACGTCCGAGAGTTTGCAGCGATCCTCCTACTCTTTTGCAACGCGCGGAGCGTTGATGCGCTTGCAGTGATGATGCACTTGCTAGATCGAGACACGTCTCTTGGTAAAGGCTTGCAAAGCGATACGCTGTATTCGTCGTTGAACACGGCGCACAGCGGCGGCTCCGAGCTTACTACAACTCGCAGCGCGCGAAACCCGCGCGTTACACCAGCGCGCCACCTGTCGGGGTCTGGCCCAGGGAGAGGATAGGCGACGATTGAATCTCCTTTCAGACAGATCGAAAAGGCTCCCTGTATTAGGCTGAGCAAAGCTTGCAAGCTTGCTGCACAGCCAGGCCGCCGAGCGCATATTGCGCTGCTACTTGTTTACAGTGTGCACCTCCTACGACTGAGCCAGCTCTCGTAACGCACTAGCAAGCATCATCTGTGATAGAGCCGTGCCAACACAATGCGGCTTTGCATGCTGGCCACCGCGGCGGCCCTCGCACCGCTCGCGCCGCGTTTAGCAACCACCCCCAAACGCCTGAAGACGCGAAGAATATTAGCCGAAGATATTGCGCTGTACGCCAACAAGGACGATTTGCTGGGCGACGCGAAGGTCGGCAGCGCCGGCGTCCGCGGATTACTCGGCTTCCGCGGCGCCGCGGACACCGAAGATGAACCGCTCTGGAAGATTCGCGTCCAACTCACGAAGCCGGGCACCTGGGTGCCCCTCATCTGGGGCGTCGCGTGCGGCGCGGCCGCGTCGGGTAACTACCGGTGGCCCTTCATCCAGGGCACCCTGGGCGAAGGCGCCGAGGACTTCGCCAAGGCGGCCACGTGCATGGTCCTGAGCGGACCCTTCCTCACGGGCTTCTGCCAGACCATCAACGACTGGTACGACAAGGACCTGGACGCCATCAACGAGCCCTACCGGCCCATCCCGTCCGGCCGCATCACGGAGGAGGAGGTCTTCCAGCAGGTCTACTTTCTGTTGGGCGGCGGCATTTTACTAGCGTTCGGCTGCGACGTCTGGGCGGGCCACGACATTTTGGCGAACCCGTTGAACAGCGTCGGCTTCCTCGCTATTTTTGGCGCCATTGTGTCGTACATCTACAGCGCGCCGCCTCTCAAGTTAAAAGCCGAGGGCTGGCGGGGCTCCTTTGCATTAGGAGCGTCGTACATCGCCCTGCCCTGGTGGTGCGGGCAAGCCATGTTCGGCCACGTGGGCGAAGGGGGCGCCGGCGGGGAGTTGACGCTGCCGGTCGTGGTGCTGACCGTGCTCTATTCGTTCGCGGGCCTGGGCATCGCCATCGTGAACGACTTCAAGTCCATTGAAGGCGACCGGGCGCTGGGCCTGAAATCGCTGCCCGTAGCGTTCGGCATCGACGGCGCCAAGTACATCTGCGCGGGCATGATCGACGTGACCCAGATCTCCGTCGCGGCCTACCTGTACTACATCGGGCTGCACACCTACGCCGCGGTGTTGGGTTGCCTGATCGCGCCGCAGATCTGGGCGCAGACGCAGTACCTGCTCAAGGACCCGGTCAAGTACGACGTCAAGTACCAGGGCACGGCGCAGCCCTTCCTCGTGTTCGGCATCCTGACGACGGCCCTGGCCGTGGCGCAGCACCCGGCGGCGCTGTCTGCTTAAGGCGTTGGGATACTTGGTGTGGGTTACTTTTGGCGCGGCGGCTAGGGGGTGTGGGCGGGGGAGGGGCATGTGCCGTCTACGCGTGCGCGTTCTCCTGCGCCACGCTTAATCTCTTAATTAAGAGATTACGCGAATTACCCTAGTAAGATGCCCGGGTTATTAGACAAGACGTCATCTCACTAGCCAATTACTAACAAGTTATTCCGCAAACCCCGTGTGGAGCTTAAGTTTCTTCCCCCATCGTGCCTGCGTGTGCGTGAAGGTCAGCGTGAGCGATCTCGTCGCGTCGGCCCGCAGCGCGCGCCTCGGCGAGACCGCGCGTGCAACTGCTTGGGTCGTTTTAAGCCGCGTTTGCGCTCTAGCCCGCAGCGTGAGCCTCGCCGACGACGCCGAGACAGCGCGCTCAAGTGTTTGGGTCGTTTTAAGCCGCGTTCGCGCTCGAGCCCGCAGCGCGCCTCGGCGAGACCGCGCGCGCACATGCTTGGGTCTTTTGAAGTGCTCGTTCGCGCGCGAGGAGTCAAAACCCATGGGTGTGTGTCATCATCATCTACTTCAATTTTTCACAGCGTACGGTTTGAAGGGTTGTCGTTATAGGTCGCGTATGAAGGATTGGAAAGTGACGCTGAGGACACACTTGTCGCCGCACCGTTTATACTCCGCGATGCTGGTCAATATTACGGAGCTCCGGAGCCTGCCCAATTTTTTAGCCACATTACACGCGCGGGTTTTCTCCGTGCGTCACAGGTGATAAAGATGAAGGGACATACACTCCATGGGTAGGCTACACTGAAATTTCGATCGAGTTGACTTTTACCTGAAAACCGCGGTGCCCGCCCGGCTCAACTGAAGCCACGTCCATCGGCTGCAACTACTCTGCAGATGCCTCCGCCGGGGGTTCGGGACAACACCGCGCACAACAAGTAAGACGCGCCGGCTAGCATACACAAGTTCTTAAGCGACAGAGAGAGCAAGGAGTCAGATGGGCCCGAACCGCGTGAGCGGCCACAACCGCACGAGGGGCCGCCCCGTGACCAGGTCCACGGACAGGTTGCCCCAGGACCGGCTGTCCACGGAGTTGCCCGGGCAGTCGCCCAGCACGTAGATCGTGCCGCGCGGGACCCGCCCCCTGGCCTCGGCAAACTGCGGCTTCCGCCCGGTCTTCGGGTCGCAGAGCCCCGGCCGCGGCATGCCCTTGACGTACACGTCGCCGTTCTCCGCCGCGCGCACGGCGTCGCCCGCGACCGCCGCCACGCGCTTCACGAACTGCTTATTGTCGACGCCATCGACCAACGACTTGAGCGCCGGCGGCGGCTCGAAGAAGACCATGTCGCCCACCTTGGGCTTGAGGAAGACGGGCCCGAAGCCGGTCCCCGTGAAGAAGCGGTCCTGGAGCACGACGTCGCCCGGTTGGAGCGTGGGCACCATCGACGTCGTCGGGATGTACGTCAGCGAGAAGCAGTTGCAGAAGAAGAGCGCCAGCGCCGCGAAGATCGACCCGAGGCCCGCGGCCGCCGTCGCCGTCGCCGCAGCGAAGCCCGGCTGCGTCAGCAAGGCCAGGCTCGCGTCCGTGTCGTCGCCCCACAGCGTCGCGCAGGCCTCGCCGCCGTCGTCGCACGCGTCGATGCCGTCCAACTCCAGCGTCGCGGGCCAGCCGCCGGCGGGCGCGCCCCGGAAGCGCCAGGGCATGATCGGCTGCAGCGCCACCTTCACGCCCTTCGAGACGCCGTCCGGTAGCCTTGCCACGCGCGTGCCGTCCGCCAATTCCAACGACTCGACGCGGTAGTCGGCGCCGGGGAGCACGCCCCGCGCGCCGAGGGCGCGCCGAGTCCGGGCGTCGCCGCCGTCGACGCCCCAGGCCTGGAGGCCCGTCGTGAGCATGAAGAGCGTCTGCTCCCTGAGGGCCTCGCACTGCTCCAGGGACTCCGGCGGCGAGGGGAGGCCGTCCGCGCCCAGGGGCGCCACGCCCCGCTGGGCACTGTCGGGCGCGCCGCCGTCGACGAGGACCGGCACGACGACGTGGCCCACCCGGAGGCCGTTGCGCACGGCGTCCGGCGCCGCGAACCCGGCGCGCACCAGCCGCGGCAGGCGGGCGAGCGCCAGCGGGAGCGGCGAGTTCGTCCGCCGCGCCAGTTTCACCGCCGGCTCGGGGTGGCGAAAGGTAGAGAACTGGCGGTCCGTCGCCTTATTGTTATCCGACGAGGCCGCGTAGACCTGGATCTCCGAGTTCACTTCGAAGACGCCGTCCTCGAGCTCCAGCTCCGTTTTGTAGGTTGTGGCCTCGCCGTCCAAGACGCCGGCCGCCAAGGGGTGGACGAACGTGAGGCCGCCCTCCTCGCTCGACGCGCCTACTCTTAGGGTAAAAGCCGCGTCGACGGCGTCGCCGACGTCGTTCGCCGCGTACCGGAGCTCGACGCCGCAGCGCCGCCCCCGGGGCGACAGCTTCAGGGACCACGTCTGGCCCGCGCAGCTGAAGGGCTCGGACTCGATGGATTCGCCGTTCGCGATGCGCTCGCTGGGCACGCGCCACGTGTGCGAGCCCGTGACGAGGGCGGCGGCGGGCGCGAGCTGCAGCAGGGCGAGCAAGGCATTGGGCATTTTTGGAGCCCAAATTCGGCGGCTTGTCGCGGCGCAAGGCGCAAATTGCTGGTGTTGTTGGGATGCGCGACGCGGTACTGGTATGAATTCGGACGCGTTGCCGTTTATTTGAGCGTCCCACGAATTGACAAAGTTTAACAGAGGCCGCGGCACCCGTGCCCAGCTAATGTTTTAATTAATCTGGGCAAAGAGCAGCAGCCAGAGAGGCTGTTCGTCGTACAAATGAGGTACTGTTTTGCGCACGCGCAGCGTGCGGGTACGCTAGCGACAGATATTTTGTACCTCTGAGATTGACGAGCGACCCTTACGGATGCTGCCTGTACGGGTCCTGGGACGTCCCTCGGTGAAAAGTTTTGCGGAGCCCAGCTGGGGCCGCCCACGTGCCAGGGCGCCTAACGCGCGCATCACTGCTGGGACTGAGGATTGAGAGTGTACGATTTGACCTTGAATGTGTCATCGCGCGGTCTGTAGACCTGCATTAAATCTCGTCTCGCAAAAAGCAGTAGATCAGTACTGCACACATCAGGACACCTCATCAAAATCTGCAGCAGCCATGCATTCAGCATTATTGGTCGTCGTCACACTTGTGGCCTCGTCGGCATTTACGCTGCCGCGGCCGCCCTTGACTCGAAATTTGAAATTCGCGCGACCCGCGGCCGACGGCGTCGAGGACACGGGCGCCGCCGATGGCATGGACGCCGTCGCTGCGCCTGCGTCCGTCGTAGTCGACGACGCCGTGGAACCCGCCGCGCCGACCGCGCCGGCCGCGAAGAAGAGCTTCAAGAAGCGGCCCATCGATCCCGAGCGCGCGGCGACCAAGTTCGTCAAGACGGCCACGAACGCGGCGACGTGGAAGAACCACCTTTTATACGGGTCGTTGGCGTTCGCCGTACTGCTGCCGGTCGCGTTGCTGGCGCTAGCACAAAAATAACAAATTAAACAGCCCGCACGTCCGAGGGATTCCACCGCCACGCCCCGCCCGTCGTGCGCGTTCCGGCGGCCTCCGTCGCCCAGAGCGTCCGAGGCAGCAAAATCTCTTCCACATTTCGCAGCGGCAGCGCGTCGCCGACGTCGTCGACCTTAAGCGCCGCGGGGTCGAGCGTCCAGGCGTAGTCGTCGCCGGGCCCCAGCAGCGTCTCGGCGACGCGCGCCCACGCGGCGAACGCTGCGTCGTCCAGCACGAAGGCGACGCTCCGCGGCGCCCCGCCGTCGAGACAGGCCATTGCTGCGGCCTCCAAACCAAAGGCCGCGGTCACGGGCGCGTCCCAGCCCTTGACGCCCGCGCCCAGCGCCGGGCACGCGACGCAATCGACGGCGCCCGCGGCCGCGAAGGCATTTTCGTAGGCGGACCGCAGGAGGTCCTCGGGCGCGCCATGACCTTGACCCTTGTAGCGGCCGAAGGTCAGCTCGACGTCCGGCGCCACGGCGTGCACCACGGCGTCCGCTTCCAATGTGCCACTCGTCGTCGCGACGGCGGTGCCCGTCGGGCAGCGCACGACCGCCGACTCGCCGACCTTCAGCGCCCGCGTCCAGCGCACGAGGTCGCGGCGCGTGTCCGCCTCAACCGTCGGCAGCGCGAGGCAGGCCTCAATGAGATCCGGGCCCGCCGCGGCGCGCAGCGCGCCGTCCACGTTGTAGTTGCCCTCGAAGCGCCAGTACTCGGGCTGCAGGTTGCCGACGAGCGAGTCGTTCGCGCTCGTGATGAGCGCGTTGGCCCGCTGCAGCTCGAGGCGGCCGCGGCGGAGGGCAATGCGCATCGTTGTGTCGCTGCGGCGTGATGAACACAGCAAACCACTCTGGTAAGGAGGTGGTCTGCCAGTGGCTGCGTGACTGATGCGTGGTGGACGACTGATGCGTCACTCTCACTGCAGCAGCAGTATGCTATGCCAAGCCCAGCATATTCAGCGACGCCCGAAGGTTTAAGTGATTTCGTGCGCCAGCTCCTCCCGCAAAACGTACCAGCACCTGGTCAAATGCCGGCTATCGGCTGTGATGATGTACTTACGCGGGTTTTGGGGGCACTAGCACCTAGGGGATGGATGTGAACCGCAACACTAGGGAAGCGTGTTCAACATCGGGGGGAGGCCGTCCGGCAGGGAGCCAGGCACAAGTGCGTAAAAAACCCGTCTAAAAACCCGTTTTGTCGATTCGGTCTCCATTACCGACCGGACGCGTCTCCATGGGGTTTGCGACGTGTGCCCACGAATAGTGGAGCAGTCCTAGACTACAGTTTCGCCCATGCTCTGCCAGGCTCTAACAGAGCTGGCCTCTGCTCTCCGGACAGCGCGTCGTCATTCGTCTGTAATACGCCATCATTGTCGCGCAATCACAAAGTCTCGAACGCTACATTAGCTCACATCGCTCTACAGAGCGCGCATGGGAGCAGCCCAAATTGGGCAGCCCAGCAAGCTCACAGAGGTCAGGAAGGAGAAATTAGTTAAGGAGCGAGGATGGGCGCCGCTGCCTCGGTCGCCGACGAGGCCGCGCCGCCGCCTCTAAAGCCCATCGTGCTCAAGGCCCTGCCCGAGGCGTTGGAGCATTGCTTGTACGTCGACGAGCGGTGGCCCCTCGTCCTGGACCCGACGGAGCAGGCGTCGCGGTTCCTGCGGTACCAGCGGGGCTGCTTCCTGCTCGGCGAAAGCCAAAGTGACATGGAGCGCGACCACCTCCGGAAGCTGCTGGTGGGCTGCCTCAAGTGCGGCTCGACGATGTGCCTCTCCTATTCGAGCGTCGACACGCTGCAGGGGCTGGAAGCGAGCTTCGAGGCCGGCTTTTTCCCTCGAGAGATCCTGGACAAGCAGCAGTTATTTCGGGAGGACGTGTGGAGCACGTTGTTGCGCCCCGACGAGGGCGACCCGCCGCCGCACGAGTTCCTGCCGCGCGACGACTTCGCCCTCGTCGTCGTGGTGGCGCGGGGGGACCCACGCTCCCTGGCGGTGTCCGAGGACGTGCGCGGCGCGTTCTCGCTGGTCGCCGTCGGCGAGACGCCGACGCAGAAGAAGGCAGCTCCGTCGAACGACGACGACGCCGTGGCCAACGCCCTCGGCGCGCGCGAGGTCCGCCGCAACTCACCAGATATGGTCGAGCACGCCTTCGAAAATGAGATAGACGACGTCAAAAGCTTAATCGAGAAGGGCTTCTACGTCGACAGCGTCGACGCGCGGGACCACACGCCGCTATCTGACGCGGCGGCGGCGGGGCACGGCGATCTTGTACAATATTTGCTAGAGCTCGGCGCGGACCCCAACAGCACCTCGGACCTCGGCCGGACGCCGCTCTGGCGGGCGGCCTTCGGAGGGTTTGCCGAGATGTGCACGTTACTCTTGAAAAGTGGAGGGGACCCTTCAATCACGAACCGCGACTTCGAGCGGCCCTTTGACATCGCGTCCAACGACGCGACGCGCGCCGCGCTCGAGAGTTGGCCGGAGGCGGAGACCCAACGCCTATTGAAGAAGCGGCAGCAAGCGATGGCGCGGGCGCTACAGGAACGATTGAAGACCGCGGCGCATCGCGAGGCCCACGCGCGAAATGTGTTGCGAGAAGAAATAATCGCGGCGGCCGAAACGGGCGACGTGGAGGGGCTACGGGCGCAGCTGGACGAGGTCGTGCACTTCGCCACGACGCATAACGAGCGACCGCGGTGTACGGTGAATAACGCGCGCGACCGGAGAGGCTGCACGCCGCTGCACCTCGCCTGCCAGCACGGGCATTTGGCGCTCTGCGAATTTCTGTTGACATATCACAGAACAATAGACCCGCCGCACACGCAACCGGCAGTGTGGAAATAAAAACTAGTGAGTCGGGTCACCCGGTATCACGTTCTCGGCGACGACGCGGGCCGTGCTGGCTCAGTCGAGCGATGAGAGACCCGTACCGCCACGCCGTCGAGCAGACGTCGCGTTGATGGCGTGAGGTCGACGCGGCGATTCAGCACAAAACGCCTGGAACTTTGATTCTGCACAGGCAACCCGGAGACGAGTCGGTCGCCGCGAAGGTCTTCTGGACGAACCCTAATAGGAGGGATTCGAAAGGCTGGACGCCCTTATCTGTCGCAATATTTCACGACCAAAGAAAATGCGCCGCCCTACTTTTGGACCACGGCGCGGATCCGACAGTGGTAAACAGTTTCGGCCACACGGCATATGATTTGGCTCGAGATCAATTAGCCTCAGACGAAAAGACGGTGCTGCGCGACAAGAGCGAGGTGCGCGCGGTGCTCGACGCCTACGATGCGGCCCGCGCGGTGAAGCCACGGCCGAAGGTCGTGGAGCACGCGGACCCACTGCCCGAAGAGGGCACGGCCGTCGCCCTGCAGCTCGAGACCGTCGCCGACGCGAAGGCGCGCGAGGGGGCGTCCGAGTCGACCGCAAAGGTCGCGACCGCACTGACGATGAAGAAGTTCGCCAAAAAAGCGAAGAAGAGGAAAGGGGGCACTAAGAAGAAGTCATAGTCCTCGTCATAACGAGGCGACTTGAAAGAAAAGGTGCCGGTAAGAAACTCTAGTCCTTAGTCACGGCGAGACGACGTCGTCGGCGAAGGACACGGACTTCGCCAGGTGTCCCCCCGCGCCGGGATAAGTCAGGTTCAAGCCCTCTGTGACGGACGTGTTCGCGCTTCGCCGTCGCTTGATCGTCGCGGCGAGGGTCGCGACGCCGTCCGCGGCGGCCGCGACGCGGACGCAGAGCTGCCGCAGCTGCTCGTGCGCGAGTGCCAGTTCCGCAGGATCGTCTTCCGCAGCCGTGTCGCTCGCAGCGAGCGCCTCGGCGGCGCGGCCCAGCGCGTCGCGCGCGCTTAATAGCGCATCTGCACGACCGCCCGGCGATACCTGCGGCCGGCGCGAGCGACTTCCCGGCGACCGCGGCGACGGGGGCAGCGGCGGGATCAGACCTTCTACCGACGTCGTGCGCCACGGCGTCTCGGCGGAGGCGGCGACCGGTTCGTGGACGCGCTTCGGCCGCGCGAGCGCCGCCATCCGCGAGCCCACCGGAGAGTCATTCTCCTTGTCCGGCGCTTTCTCTGTGTCCGCGACGAAGCGTCCGACGGCACTAGAAGAAAGCGCGTCGCCGTCCGCGAGCTCGCGGAACACGAGCTGGACGTCGGCGTCCGACAGCGATAGGGCGAGCGTATTTCGCATGACGTCGGCGAACTCGTCCATGTCATAAGCCTCATTCCGGTCGAAGACGCGCCGGCCACTTCGCGCGACCGCCTTCCGCAAGCGCTTTCGCAGTAATTTAAGCCTCAATTCGCGCCGCAGCGCCGCCTGGCGCGCCGCCAGGCGGTGCACCGGGTCCAGGCACGCCTCCAGCGCGTGGTCATCGTCGGTCTCCGCGCCCCGCAGAAACGTCGCGAACTCGGCGCGCGATAAACTGCCGTCGCCGCTCTTATCGATGACCTTGAAGGTGGCCCGGACCGCGTCGTCCGTCACGGCGGCCGCACTTAACTGTAGTAACTTCCTCAACGTCGTGTAGAACTCCTTGTACGAGAGAGAGCCGGACGCGTCCTCGTCGGCGCGCTGCAGCAGGGCGTGGATGGTGGGCACGCGGCGCTCCACGGCGGCCACCAGGACCTTCTGTCTCACATGCTTGGCCAACTGGTCCGGCGACCGCGCCACGCTGGCCTTGAGGAGCATGGGGCTGCCCGCTTTTTACACGAATGCCACGTTGCGACGAGGGCTGCGCTTTATACTTTGCGGGGCTGCACAAAATCGATCAGTTGCAACGGCAAAACCCGAGCAGAATACCCGAACGAGACCCTAAGAATAAAGAAACAACCCGGAGAAGGACAAAGGCAATTGCCACCTTTACTAAGGGGAGTTGAGCAACCGTTCGAAGAACGATCGCGCGTTCGAGTCCGGCGTCGGCGCCGCGGCCGCGGCCGCGGCCGAGGGCGTCGCCGGCGCCGCGCTCGATCCGCCCGCGCGGGCCTCGAGGCCGCTGAGCCACGCGTCCCGGTCGAGGACGACGGACGCCGGCGGCGGAGGTGCCGCCACCTCCGCGCCGTCCGTATCGTCCGGGGCGTCGAGCGCGGCCTCACCCGGCGCGTAAAAGGCCTCGCCGTCCTCGTAGCGCGACGCGGGGGGCGCCTCGCCCGCGAGGAGCGCCTGCACCGCCTCCCGGAGCGTCTCCCGCATACTGGCGTCCCCGCCCTCTTTGAGTACCGCCAGCGCCAGGCCCGCGTCGCCGCAGCGCCGCCGCAGCGCCCCCAATTCTGAGCCGCCGAACGCCACGACAAGGGTAGGCGCATCATCCAATGCCGCGCGCCAGCAAGCCAGGGCCGCGCCCGGCGTAGTATTACCGTCGACGACGACAATTGCCGCTTTGTGGGAGGCAGCTCGTAGCGCGGCCCCGACCGCGCTCTCCTGAGTCGTGAGTTCCGCCGCGACCGCCGGCCGCCCCACAACCTTCCACGTCTCGGCGCCCTCTATCGGCGAGGCGGCGCAGCAGCCGACCGTCGGACTCGTCTGCTCCACCAAATCATCGTCGCTCAGGGCCCCGCGCGCCAGCTCAAAGAGCCGCGCCGTTGCGGTGGCGATGACGACGCGCCGGGGCGGCGGCGGCACTGGCGGCGCACAGAGCTCGTCCCAGAGCTGCGCGACGGGCGCTTGTACTGCTTGCGGCGGTGGCGCGACGGCGGCGGCCATCGTTCGTCCTGTGCTGCGGTTTGGTGTCGCGGCTAAGCGAGCAGAGCTTTCGGGCAATCAAAAATGGCCTGTTGGCACAAAACCCGCGCGCAACAAAAGTGCGGGTTTCGTGGAAGGGCTTCTATGACTCATGTGTGCACATTACCCGGGCCACAGCCCCACTATGGCCGGCGCCGCGACCCGCCGGTAGACCGCCGCGTACTTGGAGCCGTCTTTCATGTGGCCGCCCTGCCGCGCCACCTTCTTGCCCTCCTCCGTCGTCTGCGTGATGGCCGCCACGTACGCGTCGTCGTCATCAATATCAACGCGCTCAAAGCAGGCATGCGCCTCCAACCGCGCGACGTGCCACTTATGTAATTCTCCGACGTCCGTGATCGCGTAGAGTAAGCCACCCATTTTCAGCGCGTAGGCGTACTCCGCTAATAAAGCTTCGCTCACGATGCGCCGCCGGTGGTTCTTCGTTTTGAAATGCGGGTCGGGAAAACAAAAGAACAGCTTCTCCAGCGAGCTCTTGGGAATCAAATTGGGGAGGTTGATCATCGCGTTGTACCGCATACATGCTGCGTTTTGATACGAACCCGGGTGCTGCCTCCGCAAGGAATCGATGCGCCGCGCCACGAACTCCGCGACCTTGGGTCGTATTTCCAGAGCTAGCGTGAGCTTGTCCGGTGCTAAGATCGACAGGGCGACGCACAAGCCGCCGAAGCCGCACCCCACGTCCAGGAACGCGACTTTGTTTCCAAGATTCGCGTCGCGGGCCGGGTACAGCGCCGCCCAGTCCAAACTACTTGGTACTCTCGGGTACGGAGCCGCGTCGTTGTGGCTCAATGGATTGCAGTGGGCGCGGCTGCGGAAGAAGCGCTTCTGGGGGTAGTCATGGGCCTGCTCGTCCGTCGGGCCGGGCAGGTGAACCGGCGGCGGGTGCGGGCGGGCGTCGTGCGCGCGCTCAGTGGCGGGCGGCGGCGGCTCCATTCGTCCGACGCGGGTGAGCGCTGCAGTGCAATCTCTGGCAGGGAGAGCGCGGCTGTGCACGTCGTCGCGCGTCGACAAGATCTTCGCACTCGTTGAGATCCCGTTGTTTAAGCAGTCCTGCGAGACTTATAAGCTTGCAGGTCCACTGGCAGCCGCGTAGGTCTGCAGTGGAGCTCGAGTAAGCGATGCTAGCTGCAGGCAGCTCTTGCCAAGCTTAGCCGAGGCCGCACCGTCCGACGCGCAGCGATACAGCAGCGCGACTACGGAGACAGCTCTCACTCGTGCGAATACAGCTCCGGAGATTGGCGTGCGCACGGAACCGCCGCGTCACACACTCTCTCAAAGCAGGAGAGCATGGCGTCCTTCGCCAGCGACAGCGACAGCGACGTCGACGCGGCGCTGCAGCGGGCGTTGCAGGCGTCCGAAGCCTCCCGGGACGACGCCAGCGATGACGAGGAGGACGCCAGCGACGGCGGCGCGGAGGACTCGGAGGAGGACGACGAGTTGCGGCCCGAGGACCTCGCGGCCATCGGCGCCTTCGTCGGCGGCGACGACGAGAGCGACGCGGCGAGCGTGGGCTCGGACTCGTCCGCGGCGCTCGCGCGGGCGGCGTCGCAGTACCTCGGCGACGCGGACGACGGGAGCGACGACGAGGCCCCGCCGCCGAAGCGCGCGCGCGCCAAGCCCGCGGCGAAGAAGCCGGCCGCGAAGCCGGCGCCACGGGACGACGCGGACGACGACGCGGACGACGCCGCCGGCGCGCCCGTCGACAAGCAGGCCAAGTGCAAGGCGCGGCGCCAGCGCCAGCGGGAGCGCGCCAAGGCCAAGCAAAAAGAAAGGAAGGCGGGCCCTGCCGGCCAGGCGCCCACGTTATTTGTGCGGGCCTTCAACGGCGAGCTGGACCGGCGGGAGCTCACGAAGCTCGCCGAGGCGTCCTTGGGCGGCGGCGTCGTCACTAAGGTGCGGGCGGTTGGGGAGGACGGCGGCACGACGAGCGTGTACATCGAATTGAAGGAGGGTACCCTGGTCCGGGAGGCGGCCCAGAAGCTCCATAAAAAACAGCTGGCGAACGGCGCGCAATTGTCAGTGAAGGCCGCGCTCGACAAGGCGGGCCTCGAGGACGTCGTGCGGAAGAAGGGCAAGCGCAAAGAACCGGAGGCGATGGCCGCCTCGAAGAAGGGCAAGAAGGCCTCGGGCAGCGCGGGCGTGCGGCGCCTCGGCCAGAAGGCCTCGGGCGGCAAGAAGGCCCCGGCGCTAGAGAAGCGCAAAGCGAGCGCGGCGCACGAGAAGCTGAAGAAGAAGCGCAAGACTAAGGCTAAGTGAACTGATTTCCGAGCCTGTTCTAGACCGCGGCTACTGGGGCCGATCGACCGCGCCAACTGGCGCAGCGATGTAGTAGTCGCGCCCGCCCGATGGCGGGCCCGGGGGGGTTCCTCTTGTTTATATCATAGTTACACATGGCGGACGCGCCTCGCGCCTCAGGCCCTCGCCCGCAGGACCGCCTTGGTGATGGCGTGGTCCGACGGGAACTTGAGCGTCGGAAACATCTTCTCGTCGTCGTACCGGGGCCGGCCGGTGCTGGAGGAGGTCTTGGCCGTGTTGTCGCGGTCGGTCTGCACGAGTTCTAAGGATGTGGAGAAGAGCACGAAGTCCTTGGGGTTGCGGTCCACGTTCACGTTCGTGAACCTTTCGTCGAAGGCCACCGCCTTGTTGAGTTGGGGCTGCAAATAAGTGCGCGCGTTGAACGTCGTGTAGAGCTTGGGGTCCATCTCCGCCGTGGCGCCTCTCTGGGACGCGAGGCCCTTGGCGATGATGTGCGCCTGGTACGCCTCGGCGCCCTGGTAGCCCTCGCGCGCCACCTCGTAGGTGTTGGCGTCCAGGCCGAAGACCAGAGGTAATGAATCGAGGCCCTTGGCCGCCAGCGTCGCCAGCACGGCGTCCGTCACCGGGATGGTGGCCAGGCCGTTCGTGTCGCCGTGGAAGCTCGCGAAGACGTACTTGGAGCAGGCGACGACCACGAGGTCGCCGTTCGCGACCGGGGCGTTCGTCGACGAGGCGAGGACGTCATTAGATAGTTCTGTGAACTCGTCCATGCCAAACTTGGCCTTGGACACTAAGACCAACGAGTTCTGGTCGCGCTTCGGGTCCAGGGCGGCCGGCGCCAATGCAATGTAGCGCTCGCCCAATGCATGGGTTTTGACGGCCTCCACAAAGCTCGAGGCGGCCTCCTGCACGAAGACGACGTCGGCGTCCGCGTACTTCTGGTCCAGGATGTCCAGCGTGCGCGAGTCCTTCTTCTTGTTCAAAGCGTCGCAGAGCTCTTTACGCAGCGGCTGCCACGTGTCATGTGCGACCTGGTCCATCATATGAATTAAAATAGCGTCGAAGATGGCCCCGGCCAGCGTCTGCAGCGGTAGGGACACGGCCTCCTCGGCCATGGTCACGGCGGGGTACTTCGACCTCTTAATGGGTTGCAACAAGGAGTAGACGGGCTTGGCGGCCTCGCCACTCTTCAGCGTCACTTCCGTGTCGAAAATAAACGTCTTCCACTGGGCCCACCAGTCGCTGAGCGACGCAAACTCCTGCTCGTAGCAGTTTATGACCGTGGGGCGCATGACCTTGCCATCGATACTTCTAATAGTATTGGTCACGCGGTCCGGCATGGACGCCAGGCGCTTCTTCCCCAGCACGTCGTCCTTCAGGAAGCCACTCACAATCTTCCGGCGGCGGTAGTCGTCCTGCCACAGGTCGTCGACGTCATCGACACCGGCCCACCCGACGCCCTTCATCTGCGCCTTGAGCTCCTCCCACATGCTATCGGTGAAGACCTTGGAGACTCTGACATCCGCCTCCCCGGGGGCGCTAATAAATTTCTGGACGTCGGCCATGAGCGTGTTGTAGTTCGCGTCGTCGGAATGGATCCAATATTCAAACGGATTGTTGTTGATGGCCGCGACGTTCCAGGTGGCCACCGTGAGCGCGTCGGGCGCCGCGCCGGCCGCGACGGCTTTCACGGTCTCGGTCTCCGTGGGGGCTTCGATGGCCAGGCGCTCCACCGGCGTCGTGGCACCGCCGCGCATGGCGTCGAGCTTCGCAGCTAATGCAGCGAGCAGCGCCGACTCCTCCTTAAGCTCCGCCTGGAGCTTCTTCACCCGCGCCGCGGCCTCGGCGGCGACGGCCGGGTTCGGGGTGACGGCGAGCGCGGCCACGTCCGTGGCGATGCGCGCCATGGCCGCGGGCTCCACCGCGGGCTCCTCGGCCGGCGCCTCGGCGGCCGCGGGCTCCTCGGCCGCGGGCTCGGCAACCTCGGCGGCCGCGGGCTCCTCGGCCGCGGGCTCGGCCACCTCGGCCGTCGTCTCAGCGGACTCAGCGACGGGCTCGGCGGGCGCCTCCGCGGCCTCGGCGGCCTGCTTGGCCGCCTCGAGCGCCTTGAACTGGGCCCCCCAGCCCTCAGCAGCGGGCGCCGCGGGCGCCGCGACGGGCTCCGCCGGCACCGCGGCCGCGGGCCCCCGCCGGCATGGCGACGGGCTCCGCCGGCGCCGCGGCCGCGGTCTTGAGCGCCTCGGCCTTGGCCATCATCTCCTGGGCCTCCTTGAGCTGGGCCATGGCCTCCGCGAGGGCCGAGGCGCGCTGCGTCGCCTGCTGGGCCTCGGCGGCGGCCGTGTCCTCGGGGCTGAGGAGCTCGAGCGCCTCGAGGCGGCGGCCCTCCGTGCCGCGCAGCGCCGGCGTCGTCGGCGTGTAGGCCGCGGCGCCCAGTGCGAGGGCGAGGATCAGCTGCATGCGTCTGCTGGACAGCACTTGCCGGACTTTAAAATAAGTGCTTCAGAGAGCTACCTTATTTTGTTTGACGCCGACGCGTGTGCGTGGGCGATCGCGAGAAACAGCGCTGCTAAATAAGCAGTCGATGAGTGACTTGCGCAATTCGCCGAGAACGTCTGGCGGTTCTAGCCGGCGATACAGGACCTTTAAGGCAGCGTCCCGACCAAGTAATTTTTGTACTTTTGGCCCGCCGTCATTTTTTCCAAGCAGCGCGAGCACGAGTCCGACGACTTCAGAACGCTGCGACGGTGTGGACGCGTGGGCCCGTCAGGAGGCGAAAAAAACCCGTACCCGAACGGGTTTTTGGCCGCATTCGAGCTAGTCGCCGCGCGTCGATAGACACTGCACGAGTTGCCGCGCTGCTGGCCACTTGTCCACCCGTTGGCCGACCCAAAACAGTTGCAAGACCGCTGCTGCCGCGCCGCGCCGTCCCGAAAGGCGCCGCCTAAACAAAGAGGAGCATGGACCCCGCGCCGCAGGACGCCTACGCCGGCGTCGCCCTGAAGGACGGCGAGGTCTCGACGGGCACGACGATCATGGCCGTGAGCTACGCCGGCGGCGTGGTCATGGGCGCCGACAGCCGTGTGTCCACCGGCACGTACATCGCGAATCGCGTCTCGGACAAGGTCAGCTCGCTCCACGACAAGATCTTCATGTGCCGGAGCGGGTCGGCCGCGGACACGCAGGCTGTTAGTGATTATGTCCGACACTACCTGGCCTCGCACGCCATCGAGGTCGGCGCGCCGCCTTTGGTCAAGACGGCCGCGGCGCTCGCCAAGCGCATCTGCTACACGAACAAGGAGCAATTGATGGCCGGCGTCATCGTGGCCGGTTATGATGAGGTTGACGGTGGTTCGGTGTACGTCATTCCTTTAGGGGGCACGTGTCTGAAAGCGCCGTTCGCCATCGGCGGCTCGGGCTCGACCTACATCTACGGCCACGTCGACCACGAGTTCAAGCCGGACATGTCCCTCGTGGCCTGCAAGGCCTTCGTGGCCGAGGCCGTGAAGCGGGCCATGGCGCGGGACGGCTCCTCGGGCGGCATCATCCGCTTGGTGGTTATCAACGCCGAGGGCGTCGAGCGCAAGTACCTGACGGTCTAGCGCCTCCAATGGCGTAACGTAGTAGTTTATATGATCCCTCGAACCCGCGCGATGCTGCCAGTTTGGGCCGCAGACAAAACAGAGCATGAGCGGTGTGAGCTGCCGAGCCGAGGCCCGCATCTGTCTCCATTTGTTGGACTCAAAGACCAACACGCTGCCTCCAAACGCGGACGACGCACAAAAATAGGTAGGGCAGCCTCCAAGCAAGACCGACGCACGACCACGCCATGGCCGATGTAATGGACGGCTACCATTACCCCCGAGACGTTCTCCCGGAGAACGAGCCGCCGCCGCCGCCGCTCACGAAGTCCATGGAGAATGCCGCCTTCGCCGCGCGAGGTCGGTTCCGGCGTAGCGTGCGTCACGGCGACGGCGTGGAGGTCAGATGACTCACCCCTCGCAGGCGAGACCCGCAGCGCGCTCGACGAGCTGGTCTTCGAGGCGAACCGGCAAGAACAAGAGGCGCGGCGTATTAAACTCGCGGACGCCGAGGACGTCGCACGGGCCGCGGACCGCAGTCTGGCCGAGGACCGCGCGCAGGCGCGGCGGTGCCTCGAGCGGCTGAAGCCTCATACGCGGGTCGACGAGGTCGGCAAAGCGCTCGCGGCGGTCGACGCCACGACGCTGCTGGGGAGCTGGACCCAATGGGTCCGGGCGGGCGCCGACGACCCGCATGGGCCCACGAAGTGCGCGCGCAAGTGGCGGCGCTTCGCGTCGCCCCCGGCCGACTGGGACGTGGCGCAACCCAAAGCGGGCGACTGGTCTTCTCTAGAGGGCGGCGCCGGGGGCGCCGGGCTCGCGTTCCACGCGGAGCCCGTCACGGCCCTGGACCTCACGCCGGCCAAGGACGCGGTTGATACGCCGAGCGCCTTACCGCTCGCCGCGCGATTGAAACGCTGGTTCACCAATGAAATCGGAATCACCGCCGTCTCGTGCGCGGACGCGGCGCTGCCCGCCCTGCCCGCGATTCGACCCGGCGACTGGCTGAAGCTACGAAGTGACCGCGGGCGCTGGGTGCGCGTTTCTCACATCGACCGCGCCCGGAAGTTACTAGCCATCGACGCCGCGAGCGCGCTCCCGCAGCCCGTCGCGCGCGCGATCGGCAGCGCTACGACAGCCGGGGTTGGAAATTCGACGGTCGAGCCCTACGAGCTGTGGGGCGCGGTTGTTGTCAGAGGCCTCTGGCCGCCGTTTACGGCGTACACGTTGCCCGAGGGCGTAGACCGGGCCGCGGGCCTCGCGCGGCTGGTGCGCTGGGCCGCCGCGGAGGAAGGGACCGCGGGACGGCGCCAGGTCCGGACGCGGAGGCCGGCGACTCTGCTTTTCGAGGCGCCGTTCCTGGAATTGGCGCGGGCGGAGGAGGACGCTTTACTGCTGCGCTGGACGCCGCGCTGGGCGCGGCGCGACGCCGCGGCGAAGGCGCGGTCGCCGCCGCGCGACGACCGGGCTATTGCCGGGAAAGTGGCGCTCGACCGCTTGTCGGGCGACGAGGTCCGGGCGCTCCTGCTGAAGCCGCACCGCCTGGACGAGCTTTATGGGAGGACCTGGGCCGACCTCCGTGTGGACGGCGCGCGCTGCGCGGGCGCGCGCGACGTCCAAGGCTGGGAACGGCTCGGCATCGTCGCGCGGCCGCACGCGACGTTGTTGACCAACGTCGCGGAGAAGTACCGCATCCAGGGCGTCCCCGCGCCGCTCGTCGCGAAATTAAATGCGTCGCAGCTGGCGGCCGCCGAGCAGCTCGAAGTGGCCGCGGCCGAGGCGGACTACACCGTTAGACTCGACGTGTTCCGGGCGGACCGGTGGCAGCCGGTCTACGCCGGCCCCGGCGCGGGCTGCCGCGTCGAGACCCTGACACCGTTAACGCGTTATCGCGTGCGCTGCTGCGTGTGTGCAACAAGGGGACCGGTCTCCAAGTTCGCCACGCATGCGTTTTGCACGTCCGGGCCCGCGCCCAAGCGGCCGAGGGTCGTCACGTGGTACAAGACGCCGCCGGACCCGAGTAAGGTGGCGGGCGGGCCGGGCTGGTGCGAGCGCACCTGCGAGCTGGCGCTGGCGCCGGCCCGCACGTCCCGCGACGCGGTCTACGTGGTGCAGGTCCGGGACGCGGCGGCCGACGAGGCGAGCTGGCGCCGCTGCTACCGCGGCGGGAGCGACCGCGCCCTCGTGGCCGGCCTGGCCGCCGGGCGGACGTACCTGTTCCGGTGCGCGTTCTCCGTCGGCGAGTCGATCGTGCGCTTCGGCGG
>Ga0302122_10000848_pt1 | contig 19128 bp, 12 predicted proteins | sample CB21_SCM_MG_FD_203115 | JGI IMG/M metagenome (GOLD analysis project Ga0302122, IMG submission 203115) | Marine microbial communities from Western Arctic Ocean, Canada - CB21_SCM | ecosystem: Environmental > Aquatic > Marine > Oceanic | place: Canada: Western Arctic Ocean | collected 2017-09-28
TAGTTTCACCTGCTCAAAGTAATTCTTCAACATCTGTTGTTCAGAAGGGATATGGCCTTCAGTATCGGGAGTTTGGGAAATCGAGAAGAAAATATCGTACTCCATGATGGCTCCCCTTCAGTTTAGCGAAGAGGCTGCTGATACCCGTTCTTTTCGGTTAACAACAAGATTATTCTGTTGATTCGACCCAACGACCCTGAAACTCATCCCCAGTATTATCGATGTGAATAAATAACTGCAAGGAAATCCAAACAAGAGTATTGAAGCCACTTGCCAAGCCCTCTTCTCCCCCTGCCTTAGCCTCCATAAAGTCAAGGCTATCAGTACCAGAATGCCATTCCTGCCAGAAGGATATATCGCCTCCAGCACTAAAGAAATTGAAAGTTGCATATCCTTCCCTAAAGAAGGAACAATGATCGCTAGCACAAGACTCAGAAGCCGACCAATGAATTTCATTTTGAGAAGTAGGAGAATATTGCAACTCATCAACCACTGCACTTTCAATCCAATCTAGCATAACAGTATGGTTCTCATCCGATGCACCAGCAACTGCGATTCCCAAATCATATGGCCCATACCCAGGAGGTGGAACAATCGGATAATTCAGGGAAACCATGTCGAAATTCATGTAGGCCTTGACAGTTACGTTTTCAGGAATATGGTCAACAAATGCCAAACTTCCAAGCAACCCTTCTTCTTCACAAGCCCATAATGCTGCGACGACAGTATGGTCGAAATTCATGGTGCCAAGTGCTTCCGCCATCTCAAGGCTAACGGTGCTACCACTGGTATCATCGTTAGCGCCTTCCGATGTTCCGCCACCCGGTGGTGTCAAGGCATAGGCGACATCGAAATGTCCACCCACAACAATCCACTCATCAGGATAAACTTCGCCATAATTGTAGGCGACGACGTCCTTCAGGTAGTCCTCCTCATATTCTGTGACTTCAACGTGGTCGAAGCCGATGTCGAGGAGATGCAGTTTCATGGCTTCAGCGGATGCTGCATAATTATCGCCTCCATCATGGATTGAGCCTTTTCCACACCAGCGATTGTTATGGTCAGTGGTTAGCCAATCGATGGTATCGTAGGCGGATTGACCGTTGACTATTCCAGCAGCATCTATGACGCTGACATTGATGCTTTCAGTCATCCCGCCAGCTGTTATGTTCAGTGTAGCAAATTCTCCAGGTACAGGGTGCATAAACAACCCCGGCGTTGTAAAGCCGGCTGGGTAAGTCCAGTTACCTCCATCTCGAACGACTCCGTTTTCATCGACTAAGAAGCCGGCGCCATCGATTTCAATGAGATAATCGACGTTGGATTCAACGCTATAATAGAATAATTCGCCAGCGGGGGCGGACAACTCAAAAGAGGCAACAAATAATTCAGTGGGGTTTTCAGTCTCTTCGCTTCCAAAGCAGCCGAGTAGGCCAGATGAGAGCATCAAGCAGGCCAAAAGCATGGTTTGAGGGCGCCCAGTCATATACGGGGGGCTGAGCACTTGAATGAAAAACCATCGCACAAAGGTTCGGCAAGATTTTCAGCCATGTTTGGTGAAAGGGTTCAAGAGATTAGCATGATGGCCGCAACATCATGGCAGACAGCACCCTATACCCCACCGCCTACCGAACTCATAGCCTTAGCCAAATCCAAACACAGGGCGCTGACTTGCTAGACAAGGAAGTAACCATCTGTGGTTATGCTCAAGCAATCCGCGGTAAAGGGAAAATTTGTTTTCTTGACTTAAGAGACGGAACCGGTCTTTGCCAAGTCTTTCTCAAACAGGGTTTGGTCGATGATGAGGTACTGAGTAGCGTACAAAACGCCAGCCGCGAATCAACCATTCAGTTCACTGGGACAGTAGCCCAAAAGCGCCCTCCAAAGGTAGCAGAAGGCGAACCCACCCCCCCACCTGAATACGAAGTTGTAGCAACTGGAGTCAACATTCTATCACAGGCTGCAACTCCACTTCCGCTCGGAGTTACCGATACAGTCCACGTTGAATTAGACACTCGTTTGGATAACCGTTTCCTCGACTTACGGCGTACTCACGTCAATGCAATCTTTAATTTGAGAGCCAGGATTCTACAATACGGAAGAGAGCATTTGATTAGCGAAGGGTTCAAAGAAATAAATTCTCCAAAGATTATCGCTGCTGCTGCTGAAGGTGGTACAAACCTCTTCCCAATGAAATACTTCGAGCGTGATGCATACTTATCCCAAAGCCCTCAATTATACAAGCAACTAGCAATTCTCGGCGGCTTGGAAAGAGTCTTCGAAATCGGTCCAGCATTTAGAGCAGAAAATCACGATACTTACCGCCACCTAAACGAATTCGTTTCCTTTGATATCGAGATGGCTTGGGCAAATGATGAGGACGTGATGGCAGTTCAGGAGCGAATGATTCACCATATTTGGTCATCTGTTGCTGCCAATGATGGCAAGGAAATCGAAGCCATCAATGTTTACCGGCGCACTCAAGAGATGGATGATATCGTAGTCGAGGTGCCAAGTATTCCTTTCCCACGAGTTGAATATAGCGAAGCCATCGAAATGATATCTGCTGCAGGTCAAGACATAACTTGGGGAGACGATATCGAAGCCCACCACGCTGATATCATAGCAGAACAACATTCTGGCTTCCATTTCATACCTCGCTGGCCAATGGCGCGAAAACCATTCTACATCTATCATGAGAAAGATGAGACAGCCCCAAGTGGTGGACAACTTTCTCGTGGTTTCGACCTAAATTATGGCCGAGACGAAATGACTAGTGGAGGCCAGAGGGAGCATCGGGCAGATGTCTTGACTCAGAACCTAATCGATGTTGACTTAGATCCTGCTGATTTTGATTTCTACATCAATGGATTCCGTTTCGGAGCACCACCTCATGCAGGTTGGGGTCTGGGGGTTGCTCGCCTAACAATGGCTTTGACCGGTAGTCGTAATGTCCGTGAAACAGTATTATTCCCGCGCGATAGAAAGCGATGCACACCCTGATGACAAGACCGAAAGGTACGGGGTCTAAACCCTCCTCGCAGAGGTATGGCTAAACCAGCATTCGCCTATTTACTGCTCAAAGAACACCCTTATGGAAGGGAGATGTTGAAGCAAATTATGTCCGAGGGATTTATTCCAAGTATCATCATTACCGAGGACTCAGCAATCGCCGATGAAGAGAGAGAAAAGTTCCTTACCCGTATCGAAGGTAATTCCATCGCAGATACTATTGTCGAACAAATGTCAGACCTAGAGGTTCCGCATGTGGAAGTTTCGATTCATAACTCTGAACAGGTCATGCCTCATTTGGGTGAACTAGAGTTGGACCTCATCGTATTTGGGGGAACTCGAATTATTCGCGGGCTAATTCTTGACCATCCTAAAGATGGCGTCATCAACTCCCACCCTGGTTTGTTGCCTGATTGCCGAGGTAGTGCTAGCCCTGCTTGGTCTGTTTACCACGACATCCCAATCGGCTCATCGACCCATTTCTGTGATAATGGAGTTGATACCGGAGAACTATTAATGCGCCGTGAAGTTCCTGTTAAGCGTGGAATGACTTACGAAGACCTGTGCTACGAGACTTTGGTTTTAGCAGGTGTATTGATGAAGGAAGCCCTAATAGCATATGAAGCAGGAGAATGGAATGCGATGCGCAGACCACAAGGAGAGGCTGAACATCCGACTTTCCGAAATGCTCCTGATGAAGTTTTAGAAGTAGTTTATCAGAAGTTGGCTGAACAAACATATGCACATTATTGTGACTGAATAAATTATATTGGAAGAATTGAAATTGCAATTGGAGGAATGAAGAGAATGTTAGATAGTGAATCGCCATTTACGCGCACCGCGATGGAAGGGCTGAGGGCCTTAGTTTGTGGAGCCTCAAAGGGAATTGGACGAGCAACGGCCAAGGCTTTCGCAGAAGCAGGTTGCAAGGTTATTTTGTGTAGTCGAGATGAAGAAGAACTTGCTGGTTTATGCGCTTCATTACCGGGTCCGGGGCATTCTATTCTGAGTCTTGATTTGGAAAATACTGCGGCTGTCAAAGTCGCAGTTTCTGCTCTCCTCGAAGATGGTCCGATTCAAGTTCTAGTCAACAATTCAGCAGGCCCTCCAGGGGGTCTATTGCTGGATAGTGAAATTGAAGATTTTGAAGCACCATTCAAGCGTCACCTACATGCTGCCCATACGATAACTAAGTTGCTTGTACCTGGAATGGTTGAATACGGTGCGGGTCGAATCGTCAACATTATTTCAACTTCGGTTCGAGAACCAATCCCCAACATCGGACTTTCCAATACTCTTCGTGGTGCTATGGCTTCATGGTCCAAGTCGCTTTCTCGTGAATTGCCTGAATGCATAACGATCAACAATATCTTACCTGGGTTCACAAATACAGGTAGATTAGCATCCCTCGCTGCTTCGATTGAAAGCAAAACTGGTCGTAGCCAAGAAGATATCCGCTCAACCTGGCTATCTGAAGTGCCGATTGGTCGCTTGATTAATCCTGAAGAAACTGCGAACGCCATCCTTTTCCTATGCCTGCCGCATAGCGGTGGAATCCGTGGTGTTAGCCTAGCAGTTGATGGTGGAAGAATGCGCTCAATCTGAGGATGAAATATGGATGAAGTAACGATTGAATCCCAACGCCGAGTTTTGATGAAGTCTCAAACTACTCATAATGAAAGTGATGAGATGACTGCTTTAGCCGACTTGGCTCACCTTTTATTGAAAAATAAGGAGGTTGAGGAGGCCAAGTTTTTGCTAGAACAAAGCCTCGAATTGGCTCGAGGAATGAAGAATGACATTGGCCTAATCGTTGCACACTGGGGTCTAGCCGATGCTGCCCACTTAGAGAAAGATGAAGATGAAGAAATCCTTCATTTATCCCAAGTTGTTGCCATGCATTTGATGATGGGTGAGCCGATGCCCAAGGACATCAAAGAAAGACTTGAAAGAATAACGGGGTGAGGCTCTTGAGTGGTTCACAACTTCTGATGGAAAAGAGTGAATTCAAACGTTTTATCCTGATTGGAACGTTGAACACTGCTATTTTTTACGGCTTTTACGAGGGCTTGTTTTTTCTTTCAAATGGCCTTGAACATCGTGCAGCAATGAGTTGGGTTTTGGCATATTCGATGAGCTCAATCATCGCTCACACTACCCACCGTTTGGTCACCTTCAATTCAAGCGTGCCAATCGAGCATAGTTTACCAGTGGCAGTTGGAGTTTATGGGTGCACCCTCATTATGTCGACATTCTCCGAAGTCATCTTGATTGAAATATTGGGTTGGCATCACCGTCTTGCATGGGTTACTAATGCCGCTTCATTTGGAATAATAATTTACATAGCTTTGAGGCACCTTGCATTTCCTACTAGACTCAGCATAAAAGAAACTGAATGAGCCATTCTGCTTATACGCAGCCTCTTTGTCGGAGAAGCGTGTCTCAAGCACAATCTGATGCTAGAAGGGCCACCCTATGGGTGGCCTTGCTAATCCTTGCATCCATCTCTCCTATCATGGCAATTCCTGCTTCGGCTGCCGATAGTATTCTGCTCTCTGTAGATGTTTTGCATGTCCAATTATCACCAGGTGATTCGAGCAATATCACCTTAACAATCGATAATAATGGTTCCAGCATCGAGGATTTCAATGTCTCAATTTATTCCTCGGGCTTGGCTTCTTCATGGACAGTTTTGGCAGCCGAAGAAGTGGTGGAAGATGTACTTCCAACCTTCTCTGCAGATACCACAATCGTGGTGCTACTCGCCATCGGTGCTCAGATTTCTGATAGTGGAAATGTGGCGATTTATGTTAATGAATCCGATGGAAGTTCTTCATCGATGATTACTGTTCAATTGACCGTGCTCCCACAGCACGGAGCCAGCATCGATGCAGCGTCAATCGGCGATATGGGAATGGTTTCTATGGCGCCAGGAAGTACTCTTGACCTCAACATATCCGTCACAAATCAGGGCAATGTCATTGATTCAATTCTGCTCGCTGTTGAGGATGAGCCAGACATTTCTCAATGGTGGGCTGATTGGGCGGTTGCTCAATTACCACAACCAAGTGGCAATGAGTCAGTCTTGATTACCACACCAGCAAATGATTCATACCACAATATTTCAGATGGCAATCTTAGTATCAGTGTTGACTTGGATAATTTGACCGCTGACCTTGGCTATGACTTCTCCTTGGTCGCATCCTTCCCTGAAAATGGATCACAAGTTTGGTCCGCAAGTTCTGCTGTCAATCAATCGAATAATTCTATAACGGTCAATGAAACATGGAATGCTAGTGATTTAGGGAACATAACCCTTGATGCCAATTTGAGTTGGAATTACTCAGTAATAGCCTCGATGTCAATCGTCATTTGCTTGCATAGCGGAGATGACTGCATAGCCGCACCCCCGAGCAATGGAAGTGGCAACGGCAGCGGAAATGGCTCAGGTAATGGCAGTGGCAATGGTTCTGGCAACGGCAGTGGAAATGGCTCAGGTAATGGCAGTGGCATGCCTATGTCAAACGGCGGCAGAGCCGTACCAAACGGCTGGCAAGCACGCTGGTTGGATGACCAGTTATTAGACATGAATCCACAAGAATCCCGAGTCAGGACTCTAAGAATAACCGTCCCAGGAGGCATTCAACCCATTTACCAAGGCTTCAGTCTTTCAGCAGCAAGTACCCAAGGGAACCTAACATGGACGACGACTTTAGTTGTCAACGTCACCGAAGTGACAAACGGAACTTATACCGATTTAACCGATTCAAGCGTGCAGTGGTTGCCCGGAACAAGCGAAAACTTGAGTGTTCAATTCACAAACTTTGGCACATATTATGCTGAGCATATCCATTCAGTACAATCCAAAACAGGAGAGTGCGGATTTCAAGTTATGCAGCCCGATGGCGGGCCTCTAGCCCCTAGTGAGCCTGAAAATCTCTTAGTTCAAGCGACAATTCCCTCATCAGCCCATCTAAACGATGCCTGTTCTGTAACCTTGCAAGCAGTAAATATTGCTGATAATTCTTCAATTCATACAAGTACGATTAATCTAACAATCGGGGTATCTTATGCCTTGAGATTGGATTCACCCTCTTCGATTTTGAATATCTCACCAGGTGAGACAAAGCAGGTTACATGGGTGATTGCTAACGACGGTAGCGAAGAAGACGAAGTCTACTTTGAAAGCCAATCAGCGGCTGGAGTCTCGATTTATCCTCCAAGTACTTGGGTTGTTGTTCAACGTGGAGATTCTGAACAATTCAATGTCGATGTTAGTGTTGCCGAGGGAGTCTCAATAGTTGATTTATCGACCTTTACTATAACTGCAAAGAGTCGTCATTCACAGGCTAGCGATGCAGCAGCAGGGGTACTCAATATTTCGGCAAGTTATGGCTATTCAGTCGCTGGTCCTGCCGATAATAGAGTTCAAGTCTTACCAAATTCGAGCACCCAATTCAGCATTATTTTAGATAGTGATTCTACAGTTAACCAAAGTCTTATTTTGGGAAGTAGTGGGCTATCATCTGGACTTTTCCTTGTCATGGAAAACGAATCTCAAAGCATGGTTTTGGAACCATCTTCCCAATTGACGCTTTATCTTCTTCTGAATGCTAGTCCTACAGCCGTGTTGGGTGATCAAGACTTTTCAATTATCATATCAAGTGATGATGGTGGAAGTGAAACTTTGAATTTGGTGGCTCAAGTTTTGGCTGAATCCGATGTTAAAATATCTGCTACATCAGAATGGGTTGTAGTTGGCAGTAGGGAAGCAGTATCAACAGCAATCCACATAACAAATTTAGGTAATTCTAATGACACATTCTTAATTGAAGTTGATGGTTCATCCGCTGGCACTTCACTTGAAGTTTCTATGAACACAAATTCCGTTAGTCTTGGCCCTGGTGAATCTAGTAATGTTGAGATAACCTTGAGAAGACTTTCAGATGGCCCTGCTCAGAGCGTTAACCTAATCATTAGTGCTAGCAGTACCGCAGGTGATTCCACCTTTAGTTGGAATTTGACAGTCTTAGAGCAAACAGTAGGCGCTTCAGTAGTTTTCCTCAATACACCTTCAGAAGTATCCCCTAGTGGAACTTTGAGTGGCTCATTGGTGCTAAGCAATACTGGTAATGCTGGCGATTCCTTCTTGCTTTCAATGTCTGGATTAAGTTGTAATATTGCTGCTGAACATGAATTAGAAGCCGGCGCTTCAAGCGCTGCTATCCCATTCACCTGCAATGCTCCTCAGTCTCTATTGGCTGGAGCAAATAACTTGGAAGTTTCAATTCATTCTCTATCAGACCCAAGTGCAATAATTTCTGCATCACACATCTTAGAGATTTCATCCTCCTTCATCTTAGGCGCTGATGTTGTGGAAATATCCCTCTCAAATCTCCAACCCGCGATGAATTATGATAGTAGTACTACAATAACAATAACAATCAAGAATAAAGTCAATCACATCATCGATGTTTCCATGGCCCTAGAAGGCGATGACTCCGGCTTAGTTTATGCTTCTTGGACCGACCTTAGTTCGGATACTCCTGGCAAGACTGCGCGCCTTGAGCCGGGTAGCAGCGTTTCATTCAGCCTGCAATTAGACTCGATGACAAATACCCAATCTATTGCCCACTTGACAGTCTTAGTTTCTTCCTCTTTTGAGGGGCTGGAAGTGGTTGGGCGGAGTAATGCGGTAGAAGTCAATATTGCTGGTCCTCATCAAGCACCATCTGGCCTTACTTTGCCTTTCTCTATGGAGATTGATAATCAAAAGGGATTGACCTACTTAGCAGGAGGATGGGTACTTTCCTTTGTGCTCTTGACCTTCATTATATTACGCGCAAAATCCCGAAAAGGCCGTGATGAGGAGATGGTTGTTGAACTACCTCCTTTGGCTGATTTACCGGCCCCTATGTTGGAGGAACCAGAGATTGTTTTCCAAGTACCTACTGCACCTATGGTTGCAGGGGGGCTTGGAGTTGGTGAAGTCCGAATAACTTCTGATAGGAGGGTTGAATGCCCTTCATGTCAGGCAAAATTAGGTTTGCCGCGAGGAAGTGAAGCGCCGTTCAGGTTCACTTGCCCAACCTGTGAATCATCCATTCGCGTCGTTGAGTAATATTCGCATTCAGCGTGAATACCACACATGAGATTCCGACTTGTTCAGGATTTGGCGTCGTTGAGTAATATTCGCATTTAGCGTGAATACCACACATGAGATTCCGACTTGTTCAGGATTTGGCGTCGTTGAGTAATATTCGCATTTAGCGTGAATACCACACATGAGATTCCGACTTGTTCAGGATTTGGCGTCGTTGAGTAATATTCGAACTGCTTAGGGTTTGTAAGCGATTAAAAGGAAGGCAGTATGTCCGAATGGGCCGTTAATTGGCCTCATTCCACCCTTACTTGCACGACCCCATTGGCGTTGCATTAATTCACCAGCCCATTCGATGGACAAGCCTACTTCCTCACAGGCTTGCCAAGCGGCTTCAAGTTGACTGCTAACAGGACAATAACAACCTATTCTGCCACCATGATTCAGTGATGAATAAAGCGCTTTTATTGCGCTTGGATGGTCGGGTAAATCGAGAATAATGGCATCGAGATCCCATTCATTTTCTTGTGCTATTTCACTGACATCACCGATGATGCATTGATGACTTACAGTGGAGGAAAATGCTTCGATTGCGGAAGATATATTCGCCAGTCCAGTAGTTGCATGATTCTCTCTATTTTCGACTGAAATAAGATTACCTTTGCTACCAAGAGAACGTATTAGATGAATCGATAGACCACCGGAACCAAGTCCTGCTTCAAGCACATTATCGCCTTCTCCAATTCCAAGTTTTGCTATGAAAAACCCAGCGTCTTTTGCAGATATAGTTTGAGCACCCCTTTGCATTCCAGAAATCACATCAGGTAGGCGTGGCCTGACGATGGTGTAATTACTCCTTCCCAATTGAATTTCACTACCAAAATTGGCATCTGAAAACTTTTCAAGAGGATCAAGAATACCGATTCCTTTGACCTTTCTACTACCCGATTCAATACGGATCAAGGTTATGTTCCCATCAGAATTTCTAAGTCCAATTAGACTACCCTCAGGATGTGCTGCCATGGTTTAGCGAGAAAGCATTATGACATCAACCCATCCCACTTCTCACATCAATTCACTGATACTAGAGATCAGGCAATCAAAGGGCATGTTTATCAACAGGCTTGTTGAGGCAAAGTCATGCGAAGCATACCTGTGACTGCCTTAACCATGACATTCCTAATGCTACTTTCAGCATTGGGTGCTGGCTGGATTAGCTTAGATAATGAAGAAACACCGAGTGAATTAGAGATGATTCCAGAGAAAATGGAGGCGACAAGCCCCAACCACGTTGTCTTTGGCCAATACATCACTTCAGATAACTGCGGTTATTGCTATCAATACGGTAGTCCTGCACATCACGGCCTGAAGACATCATTCCCAACGGAATATGTTTACATCGCTCTTCAATCGGTATCCTACGGAACCACGAATACAGCAAGAGCCGGAAATGTAGGAGTTTACAACTGGCCTTGGTCCACAGGTGGCGCACCTGATGCCTACTTCGGAGACCGAATAGACCAGCGGAAAAGTGGTTGCGGTACATCCACATGCTATGATGCAATGTTCTCATCAGGCGGAGGAATGGCATCGACAGTCAACGATTACCAGATGGCAGCCCAAACAGTCGCAAATGGCGCTAACATCGATATTCAAATCGCTTACCGATACGTTGGAACTGGCACTGCGGCAAGCAACCTCTACATGTACTCTGCATTAACCGAGGAGACTTGTCAATACACATACTCGGATGGTAGTAAGGGACACAACTGCTGGAAAGCATGGCTCACCGATGGTGGAACCTATGTCAACCAAAATAACGGTGGAGGAGGCTCATCCTTCGAGTCAATCTCCCCAACTTCTTCCTGGCAGACCTTAAGTTGGACTGTTCCAGCAAGCCTCGTTAATGGTGGCGGTGCAGGTAATGCTCTTGCAATCGGCGCAATCATGAGTGGAGCACCAAGTACCGGTACAAACAGCGGCCACACATACCACGCTACTGACAGTGGAATGGGAGCCCTCATCGATATCGCAATTCAAGACTTTACCGCTACCAACCCAAGTGGGGCAGATTCATGGATCAGTGGGGATGTACTCACACTTTCTACAACAATTAGAAATCTCGGAGTTGAAGAATACGCTGATGGTGGAATGATTAAGTTCGTTTCCGTTAACGGTGCATCAGAAACTGAAATTGGTTCAGCAATCATAAACACACTCTCAACTTCTGGAAGCGCTTCGACACAGACTTTCACTACAACGTTCGATACAACTAGTCTCGATTCTGGTGCATGGGATGCATCAATTCGTGTAAGAGTCACTGATTTGACTGGCGATGGAAAGGTACTCAACGATATGTTGGCTCTCAATGTTCTACATGACATGGCTCCAATATCTGGAAGCCCAACCGTGATTGGTGACCCAGAGGTTGAGCGTGGAGATACGATTAGCATTGAAGTTCGTGGAGACCCACAGGATGGAGTCGACACAATGGAGACCATGACTCCTAAATTTGAGTTCTCAGTGGCAGGTATGGACTCTTGGTTCGATAATGGCGTAATGGGTGGCGAGACCTTAATGGGTCTTGGAACCTCAAACGAGCGCTATGAATTCCAATTGGAACCAGATTCTACAATGGCAAGCGGTCTGTACGACATCCATGTTAGATTCGTTGATGCAGGTGGTCAAGAAAGCCATTGGGTAGTCAAAGAAGATGCATTTAGTCTGAAGAACGGACTGCCAGTCATTGTCCCTGAACCCTATCCATCCGTCAAGGTGGGAGAAGAAACTCCAGTTAGCATGTCCACCCATATTAGCGACACAGAGAGCCTACTTTCAGAATTGACTATCACAAGTACTAGTCCAAACTTCATCTCTTGGAATTCAGCAACTGAAAAGATGACTGTAGTCTTCAATAATATACAGAGAGACGTACATGGAACTCCAATGCCAAGCGGCATCTACATCACAATTGATGATGGAGAGGATACCACAAGTGGAACCTTATTATTCAATGTAATAGAGAATGGGCAGCCTCGCTGGGGTGCCTTACCAAGCATCCACATTGACGAGGGGAACTCGGAGAGCATCATGCTTTCGAACTACCTTTCCGATACCGATGAGACCGGTGCATCAGTCGATTCAAGCAGCCTTATCGTAACAGTCTTGGAAAACGACAACACCGACCTGATTACTGCATCTGTGAATGGGCAGACACTTAACATTGAAACAATGGATCAAGATGTCTTTGGCCAAGCAAGGCTAACTCTTAGTGCAGATGATGGAACAAATATATCCACTACAGTCGTTATCGTATCGGTCAATAATATCAACGATGCACCAACGATCGACCTTTCAGAATTCGACGGCATGATGCTGAAGAAGAATGATGAGAAGATAATTATGCTTACCGATTACATGGACGATGTGGATGACGAGAATAATGAGATTCTAGTTTCAGTTGCTGCAAGCCCGGCTCACTCTGCTCGCTACAACATGCTTTCCAACGCACTAACACTAGGTTGGGATACAACTGGTGAAAAGACAGTTATGATCACAGTTATCGATAGACATGATGATTCAACAACCTCTACTTTCACCGTAACTGTCTACGATGCACTGCCTCTGTATGTCTCTGCTAGCGACTCAAGCGCTGATATCTTTGTTGAGATGGAAAACGGACTGGTTGGCAAGGATGCGAGAGTAACCTTGACAGTTATTAATACAAATCTCGGCTTGAACCACCTTTCGAGTGAGTGGCAAATTTGTTCCATCCTTGATGGAATTTGTTATGATGGACAGACAATCGAACATACAGGAGTACAAACTAGTTGGTCCTTTTTCCTACCATTCGAGCGAAGCAGTGATGGCCTTCTGTACAATGATCAACTCAAACTAGTGAATTTCAAGGCAGTTGACTTAGATGGGAATGATCGTAAATTCCACGGCCCAATCTACTGGAACATCACAGAATTCCCAGTTGACCCCACTGCCATGGACTCCAAAGAACTTGATGCACACATCATGACTTTGGAGAACAGAATTGCAGCTCTTGAGGTGGCAATAAGCAACCTTGAAGAGGGTACTGATGAATTCGTTGAGAAGAAATCTGAACTCGATTCAGCAGAGGATGATTACCAAGATGCCTGTGCGGTTGAGGGTGCTGAGTGTATCTCAGATGATGTCCAATCTCAATCCGAATCGGCTGAATCTGGAAGCCTCAACTTCACTTATATCGGAATCGGAATGGCAGTAATTATTCTTATTCTTCTTTCGGTTTTGGTAATGGGAGGCCGCAAAGGTGATGGCGACTCATTTGCAGTAATAGACCATACAATGGCTCTACCGGCAACAGATGCCATGGCAAACTCCGCCTTCGGTGGAGCGCAGGAATTGTTCGCAGCCCCACCTCCACAAGCAGGCCCACCTATACCAGCAGATGGACTTCCAGTCGGATGGACTATGGAGCAGTGGCACCACTATGGTGCACAATATCTGCAGCAAAACGGTCTTTGAAAGGGAGAAATAGAGCACTGCTTTTTGGCGAACCCATAAAGCAGTCGCAAATGGAGGCACAAGCATGGACGATGACACTCAGTTAGAGGATGAGACCTCGGAGAAAAGTGCAACGGAGATTGTGGAGGAGTTGGAGATACCTGACCCAATTATTGATGAATCAGTAGTAGAATGGTTAGACTCAGTAGATTTCCAATCAACCGAAGATGTACCAATCCCAGACGGTCTCGTTGACCAAGTAATCGGACAAGAGGATGCTTCGGTGGTTATCCGCAAGGCTGCTGAACAACGCAGGCACATGATGATGATCGGAGACCCAGGGACCGGAAAATCAATGTTAGCACGTTCAATGACGGAATTACTCCCTCAAGATGACCTTGTTGACATACTCTGCTACCCTAATGATGATGACGATAATGAACCAAGAGTCCGTACCGTTCCTGCTGGTCGTGGAGACCGGCTAATCAAGGCTCAGCGAGAATTAATCCGCTCACAAAGAGAGAAGCAGCAGAAACAATTGCTGTTTGGTGTTGCAATAGTTGCATTCCTATTCTTGGTATTTGCTTTCAAGAGTGGGGATTTTATGACTCTATTCTTTGGTCTTCTTTTACTGGCATTTGCATATATGTTCATCTCCAATAGAATGCGCTCAGGTGATGAAGCAACCCTGCCGAAATTATTGGTTAAACATCAGCGAGGCGATGAACCTCCATTCATAGATGCAACAGCAACCCTTGCTGGTAGCCTACTTGGCGATGTTCGTCACGACCCATTCCAGTCTGGAGGAATGGAAACTCCAGCCCACGAAAGGGCCGAATCAGGAGCAATCCACAAAGCAAATGGTGGAGTTCTATTCATCGATGAAATCAACTTACTACGTCTTGAAGAGCAGCAGGCTTTGCTAACAGCAATGCAAGAGCGCGCTTTCCCAATCAGTGGCCGTAGTGAAAGAAGCAGTGGGGCCTTGACTAAGACTGAGCCAGTTCCATGCGATTTTATTCTTGTAGCCGCTGGTAACCTTGATGCAATCCAAGGGATGCATCCTGCTTTACGCAGTAGAATCCGTGGCTATGGATACGAAGTATTCGTCAATAGTGATATGCCAGATAGTGCAAAGAACCGCCGCCGTTTAATCCGCTTCATTGCTCAAGAAGTACGCAGAGATATGGGTAGTAATAGAGAGATACCTCACTTCGACAAGAGCGCAGTTGGAATGATCTTACGAGAAGCCCAGCGAAGAAGTGGAAGGAGAGGAAAGTTATCTCTACGACTTCGTGAACTTGGTGGTTTGGTCAGGATTTCAGGAGATTTAGCAGTGGAAGAAGGAAGCACATTAACATCTTCCCGCCACGTTATGGCAGCCCGTAGGATTGCTAAACCACTTGAACAACAAGTTGCAGACCGAATGATCGAGCACCGTCAACAATACAGCCTCTTGGTCAACAAGGGACAGAGAGTTGGTAGAGTAAACGGCCTTGCGGTTTTAGGTGCGGATTCAGGACTCTCTGATTATAGTGGAATAATGCTACCCGTCGAGGCACTTGTTACACCCTCTCAAGCCTCTGGAGGGAAAGTATTCGCAACTGGTGGCCTATCTGATATCGCCAAAGAAAGTGTTACAAATGTTTCTGCAGTTATCAAGAAATTGACCGGCAAAAATGTATCGGACTTTGACATCCATATTCAATTCGTTGACACTCATGGTGTAGACGGAGATTCAGCAAGTATCACTATCGCTACCGCAATCATCTCAGCCTTGGAAGAAATCCCAATCCGCCAAGATTTGGCCATGACAGGTTCTCTATCTGTACGAGGAGAAGTGCTCCCTGTTGGCGGAGTGACTGCCAAGATTGAGGCTGCTGCAAAGAGTGGTGTGAAGACAGTCTTAATTCCCAAAGCAAATGCCCAAGATGTACTTCTCGATGATGAATACATAAATGAAATTGAGGTCATTCCAGTATCCACTTTGGATGAAGTAATGCAATGGGCTCTTATCATGACAGACAAGAAACCAGGTCTTGTAGAGCGACTCACAAAAGTTATCGACATCTTAACTCCAGAAAATGATCTAAGTATAACTCCGGCTTGATTTTTCAAACTGCTTTTCCCTACATCATACTGATGAAGGTATTGATATGTAAAATGCCTAGCAGCAGAAGATGACTGAGGCCAAGGTAGCAGGCCAAGGTTCTCTTCTCATCGTAACTATTGTCGTATTAGTAGACATGATTGGTTTTGGAATCATAATCCCATTCCTTACTTTCATGGTTGCCCACCTTTCAGGTCCCGACGCTGAGATTGGTTTTTGGGTTGCAACTTTAATGTCTGGTTATGCAGCGGCAGTTTTCCTGTTTTCCTCATTTTGGGGCTCTCTATCTGATAAATATGGTAGGCGTCCAATTCTAATGATTGGCCTACTTGGTAATACGGGCACATTCATCCTATTCGGTTTATCCACTACCCTTTGGATGGCATTTATTGCTAGAGTTCTAAGCGGAATTTTCAATGCTAATATCCCTGTTGCTCGGGCCTACATCTCAGATGTTTCTAAACCGCATGAAGTGGCAAAGAGGCAGGGCTTGTTAGGAGTCGCTTTCGGAGTCGGATTTACTATTGGACCAGCACTTGGAGGCTGGTTATCACGCCCAGCTGAATGGAACTGGACTTCGTTTTTTCAGGATACTATATTTGATTCAAACCCTTATCTTCTTCCTTGTATCGCTTCATCACTTCTTTCGGGTATCGCCTTTTTATTATCGATTTGGTGGCTACCAGAGAGCCTACCATTAGAATCCCGAAGTAAAGCCCAAAACACAACGCCTCTAAGGGAGTTAAAACACAAATTCAAGGACATTTTCGCATTGCTTTCACGGCCAATTTTGAGTCCACTTATGTGGAGTGCAATGGCTTTTTGGGTTGGTTTTACCATCATGCATGTGTCTTTCATCTTATTCACTATGATGAGCCCTCAACAGGGAGGATTAGGTTTTTCTGAATCAGATAATGGTTTAGTATTCGGTTTCATTGGTCTTTCTGGCCTTCTTGTGCAAGGAGTATTAATTGGGCCACTGACAACACGCTTCGGTTCAAGCCGCTTGATGGCATTTGGATTGGTCTCAGCAGCAATCGGCCTGACTCTAACTCCATACGTGGATATCTCTTTTGCTTGGTTTGGAATACTCTTGGTTAGTTTCATTATTGCTCTTGGCAATGGACTATTCACTCCAAGTAACATGGCTATGCTTAGTAACCATTCGGGGGATTCAGAAAAGGGCTTGGTGATGGGTGTTGCCGAAAGCCTCCGTTCCCTTTCTACTTTGGTTGGAGTATTAATTGGAGGAATAATATGGGATTTAACAAATACAGGGCAAGGGTTTTTCACTTATCATACTGTATTTTGGTTATGCGGAATCTTCTCAATCATAGGTTTATTTATTCATATTTTCGGGGGAGCATGGAATGTTGGTGACCCCGCTTTAGAAGGAGTTGGTATAGATGAATAAACCCTCAATAATTTGTCACGGTGGTGCTGGACATACTGCAAGTGATCAACCGGGGGTAGATGTGGCTACTCAGCGGGGATGGGACATTCTCAATTCAGGAGGCTCAGCACTAGATGCGGTTGTGGAGGCGGTAGTGGTTATGGAAGATGACCCAGTATTGAATGCTGGAACTGGTGGAAGATACCGTGCTGATGGCAGTCTGCAATTGGATGCTGCAGTTGCAACGAGTGATGGAAAACTTGGGCTGATTATGGCAATTGAAAATACCCCTAATCCAGTCAGGGTTGCAGCAGATTTGTTGAGTGAGGATTTCCACATCCTTGCAGGTCGTGGAGCGAGACAATTTGCAGACCTTAAAGGACATAAAAACGCATCAGTAGTTGGAAGTATGAGTCCCAGTGCAACTGATACTGTAGGTGCTGTTGCCAGAGATAAAGATGGTAATTTAGCCGTTGCATCTTCAACTGGCGGATGTAGTGGGCGCCCCCTCGGGAGGGTTGGAGATACCCCTATGTGGGGTTCGGGGCTTTGGTGTGATCAGAACATTGCAATTGCCGCAACTGGAATCGGCGAGGATATTCTCAAGCAATTACTTTGTTCAAAAGTTGCAGTTCATCACCATTCTGGAATCGGCATTAACCCATCTTTAAGTTGGGGAGTTGACCTTTTTGATAAGAGTATAGAGGTTGGACTAATTGCAATGACAAAGGATTCCCAAGCAACTGCTGCCAATACTGTAATGCCAGTTTGCCATTTACCTGAATGATTATTTATTCCCAGAATCAAGTTGTTGTTTGGGTATTGGTTATGTATGGGTCGCATGATGGCATAGTATGGATGAGGCGGCTGTTGATAGCACCCAATTCGCAAGAAGACTTGGGGTCATTACCAACTTCATCATTCTCTTGACGCTGGTAATATTTGCTGCCATTGTCTTGGAGGACGTTTTGAAACCATTTGTTATCGCTCTTGGAGTTTATTTTATTCTCAAACCTGGTGCTGATGCACTGAATAAGACCGGTTTCAATTTGTATCTTTCATATTTCACGGTTCTGATGCTTTTCCTTTTACTATTGGTTAGCAGCGGTTATTATTCATATTCCCAAATTAGTGATTTGTCAAATGACGAAGATAAAATGGCAGAATACAATGATAATATGGAGATACGATACCAAGATATGAAGGACTCAGCGATATTTGGGTCGGCGTTCGAAGAGGATGGTGAAGATTCTAATAAAACCGTTAACGACCATCTTGTAACATTTGGAGTTATAGAAGAGGGTGGAGATGTCTCCGATTTATTCGGAAAAGTCCTTTCTTTTGTTGGTGCTTTAGGAACTACAGCGATTACGGTTCTATTCTTTTTAATGTTCATTATTTTTGAAGCGGGTCTTCTTCCAGGTCGAATTTCAGCCGCTTACCCTGGCGAAGCAAACGAGAAAATCAAAGACGTTAGAGCAGCCATTGAAGAAAGCATCAATGTCTATATTATCGTAAAAACGGGAGTAGGTATTGGAACAGCGACCATCGCTGGAATTATTCTTGCATCTTTTGGTATTGATTTGTGGTTCCTTTGGGCTTTGTTAACTTTCATTCTCAACTATGTACCATACATTGGTTCACTAATAGCCAGCGTACCTCCCATCATTCTTGGATTTATTATGCTCGACCCAGGCACAGTTTTATTCATGGGTGTTTTACTCATCGTAAATCAGCAAGTGTGGGGAAATGTTATCGAGACAAAATGGTGTGGCAGTAAACTAGATATTAGCCCAGTTCTATTGCTAATAGTTGCAGCATTTGGTTTCTGGCTTTGGGGTATTGTTGGAATGGTACTCTCGGTTCCATTCGTTGTTATATTCAAGATAATCCTTGAAAATATTGAGCCTACTCGGCCAATTGCCATTCTGATGTCTGAACGGGCTCCTAATTTGATGGAAGCTTACGAGGCGGCCTTAGCCGATGGCGTACTCACTTCAAAGGAATTAGAGGGTATGG
>Ga0302122_10000851_pt1 | contig 19098 bp, 14 predicted proteins | sample CB21_SCM_MG_FD_203115 | JGI IMG/M metagenome (GOLD analysis project Ga0302122, IMG submission 203115) | Marine microbial communities from Western Arctic Ocean, Canada - CB21_SCM | ecosystem: Environmental > Aquatic > Marine > Oceanic | place: Canada: Western Arctic Ocean | collected 2017-09-28
CGGCCGCGACGAGCGCGGCGACGGCCGTCGACGCGGGCACGTGGGCCACGTCGGCCAGGGAACAGCCCAGCCGCCGCCGCCCGGCGAAGAGCAGCGGCTCGGCGTCGCCGACGGCCGCGACGTCGAGCGGCAATGCTCCTTGGTACCAAGACGGAATGCACGAAGAGTCAGAATCGGAATGACCGGCTCGACTATTTTAGGTCTGGTGATTCGGCGATTTAGCGATGAGTTGAGATTGAATAATTGGCGTATTTGACGTTCACTGGTGCCGTCGCGTCCAAATAAAACACTTTTTTGTGATGCAGATCGGCTCTCGGACTCCCTATGGGGTAGGTCTGATGGTGGGTAGTCGCCTACATCGCATACGCAGGAGCTTGGGGCAACCCATAGCTCTCAAAGCTCTGGATCTCGGCCACTGGCTATTCATCCAAAAATGAGCTGGACTGCTTAGAGAATTGGCAGATATGACCCAAGCGTCAGCGTATGCGGTGTAGGCGACTGCCCACGTCTAGTATCGACCCTAAGCGACCCCAGGGAGACCTCTGGACCACGAATTGACAGCATTCCACCGGCGCGACTGACCACTTCAGCACCGCGAATAAAAAAATTATTTTTTTCGCCCCAGAAATCGTCGCAGCGACCCCACACGCCATCAACGCGACGCCTCTCCACCCTCATGGTGATGGGTCGCGGACAGGCGAGCTACGACAAAACCTTAGACTACCGCCCGTAGTGCTGCCGCTCCTTGCGGTCCATCATCTGCTTGTCGTACATGCGCGCGTCCCGGCCCCGCAGCTCTGACCGGTTCTTCCCCAGGATGCCCTCCTCCTCGCCGCGGGCCTGCATCTGGTTCTTGGCCGAGGATGGGCAGTCGCGCGACCAGTGGCCCTTCTCGCCGCAGCGGAAGCAGGTCGCCTGGCTCCGGGGGATGTAGCCCTTGGTGTTCAGCGTGCGCAGGTCCGAGATGGGCACCTGTTCAGCTAAAGTGCCGCCCCACTTGTCCCGGATTTTTTTCTCCTCTTTTTCTTCGTCCGTCATCAAATCAAACGGCTTCTCGTCCGAGCCCTTGTCGGCCTCCGCGCCCGGGAGAGACTTCATGTCCTTCCACCAAGTCGGGTTGGCCTCGGCGTCGTCCGGTTTATCGGGGTTCTCGCCCGCGGCTCGCCGCCGCTGCTTCTCCACCTCCCAGGCGGCCAGGCGCTGCTTCCTTAATTCCTCGGCCTCGGCTCGCCGGTCCTGCAAGGTCTTGAAGCCGCGGGCCCGCAGTTTATTCACGACCCAGTCGTACTCCTCGGCGTAGACGTCCGGGTTCTGGGCGGCAGCGTAGCTCGAGGGCTTGTAGGTGGGGGGGGACGAGTAGGAGGCCATCGGTGCTTGGCGCACGCTTGCGCGGCGAGTTTTAGTCCGCTGGTTCTCGCGAGATTGCGCACACGTGAGCGGCCCTGTGCACGGCGAGCTTTAGTGCTATATAGGCAGAGCTGGGGCGGCTGGGCAAAGAAAGCGGCGGCGCGTTGACGTAGCCGCAGCGATATTGATCACGCTACCCAGAGTAATGAACGTGGAGCTCTTAAGCTGCGGGCGGGCGGCCTCTCGGAGTTTTGGCCCGCGGCCCCGGCCGGCCCCGCACAAAAAACCCGTGCCGTGTGACAAATGGTACGTCAGCCGCCCCAAGCTCGACCAATCGAGTACCAGCTTCTCTGAGAGAGCTCCAGAGCTTTGAACGCTTGGCGCAGCTCGCCAGGATTTTTCGCCGCTGTGATTTAACACCTGTCAAAAATCGCAGCCTGCGCGCCGCCACGTGCGCCAGCGCCGCAAGGCACTTGGTCCACACGGTGCCAACAACCGCGCCGGCTGCCTCCGCAGGCTGCAGCACTTGCTGCCGTCCTTGAGGCCCAAAAGATGCGTTTCTCCCTGCTGCGGTTTCTCGTCGCTGTGACGGCGCCCGCGAGCGGTTTCCGCCTCGGCGCCCTCATCACGCGCGCCCGCGCGCCGCGGCCGCAAGCGCCACCGGACGCGCGCAAGGCCTGGCTCGACGCCGCGATGGTCGCGCCGCTGCCGGCGTCCGCGGACCCGCCGTGGCTCGACGCCGCGCTGCGCCTCGCGCGGCGCGACGCAGAGGCCTTCGTGCCCGAGCTCCACGCGACGCTGACCGACACGGTCCAGGCGTCGCCGGGCGCGACGCTCACGGACGTCTCGGCGGCCATGTCGCGGCGCGCCGCCAAGTGGGCCGAGACGCGCGCGCCCTTCGCGCGCTGGACGGCCGCGCACTACCTCGGCGGCGTGGGATTGGCGCTTGAGGCGCCCGAGCTCGGCGAGGCGCTCGAGCCGCTCTACGAGGAGTACAAGACGGGGCAGCTCGCGCGGCGCAACCCCCTCAGGGCGCTCGCCATCGCGGTCCGCGCGGGCGTGATCCAGGCCGCCGCGGCGTGCTCAGGGGTCCGCCGCCGGCGCCCGCGCGGCCGCATGCCGCTCGTGCGCAAGGCGCGCCGGACGCTGCTGCCCGGCCTGCTCGAAGACCTGGAGGAGACGCTGCCGCCGACGCCGGCGCCCCCGGCGGGCCTCGGTGCCGCCTGCCGCCGCCTCGCGGAGAACACCTTCGCGGGCTACGCGGTGGACTCGAACCTGGCGGCCGTCGCCTCGAACCTCTACTTGTGAGCGTCCCGTGCGTCGGCACAAGGCCGGCCGCGTACACGCTCTCCAGCGCCTACCCGCATTCCCCTGTAAATTAATCGACGTATATCTATCTATCTACCGGGCCCTGGAAGAAGGGTGACGCCAGGGACGTGACCGGGCAGCGGAGAGCGCCGGCGTTTACAAAAGGAACGTATTATGCGGAGGGACCCTCGAATTCATATCACGACGGCGCCCATATGCGCGGCGAGGTACTCGTCCCGCGTGGCGCCCCAACCCAGCCGCGGCAGCCGCGGCGAGGTCGTGGACGACGCGGGAGAGCCGAGCGACTGCTCGTTCTCGGACTCCGACCGCTCTCGCTCTTCGGACCGTGAGCGCGTCGCCAGCACCGGCGACGGCGGCGGCCCCAGCAGTACGCTGCATCCTCGCCGTGCGCCCGTGGGCAGCCATGGGGTGCTCTCGGCTTTTTTGGTCGGTGTCACGGGCTGGAAGTCGCTATGCCTCGAGCCGAATTCGACCTTGAGGCTGCTGCGCGGACACACGCTCATAATTTCTCGTCGTTGGCGTCGCTCGCGGGCAGCGTTTGTGCGCGTTGTTTGTGCGCGTTGAGGCGCAACTGATGGTACGTGAGAGCATCGAGGCTAGTAGCTCATTAGTGGGCCTCGCCTCGGATCCGTCGTGTCGTTGACGTGTTGCTTCGTTGGCGTATATTGGGTGGGAACCGTCTTCAGAGTGATCGCGTCTAACGTGCGGGTATTCTTTAGCAAAAAATAGCTACGACGTTTGCCTTTTGCCGGGCCGCGCAAATCTCCCTAGACTCACCGCCAAGTGCGGCCGTGCTGTCGTTGACTGCAGCAGCACACGCGTGCACAGCTCAGGCCTTGCCGCGCGCCGTTTACGCTTAGAGCGCCGAAAGCAACAGTAACGCAAACCCCCATAGAATGATGACAACCACGATGGCGCACCCGCCACCCACGAGCACCCCCGAGCCGCTCCGCGAGATCAAGCGGCAGCGCCGCGAGCGCCTGGCCGCGCCCGACGAGACACTCGCGAACGACACGGTCGAGAGCTACCTCGTGAAGCAGCGGGACCTCATCCTCGCGGAGATGGACGGCCTGACGGGCCGCCTGATCGCCGACCACCACGACGCCGTCCAGAAAGCCAAGGAGGCGCTGCGGAAGGAGTGCCCGGCGGACAAGGAGATCGCGGGCCCGCGCGCGGTGACCATGGTGGCGACGACGGGCCCCCACAAGGGCATCGCGTTCAAGATGACGGTCGGCGCGGCGGCGTGCTTCGTCGGGCGGTCGGGCGGCAAGAAGTTCCGCGAGAAGGGCATCAGCCTGCCCAAGGACAACGAGTGCTCGACGACGCACGCCAAGATCGAGCTGAAGAACGACGCCATCGTCCTCGTGGACGTGGGCAGCACGAACGGCACGATCGTCGACGGCGAGCCGATCGAGGAGGGCAAGCCGGTCCCGCTCGCGGCCGGCACCACGGTCGTCTTCGGCGCGTCGACCTTCACGGTCAGCGCGATCGAGCGGGCGTGAGCGGCCACACGGGCTAGTTTGCTAAGAAGAGGACCTGTTAGTGGAGCCGCGAAAGGGATAAACCCGCGCGCTTCATAAAAAGCTGCGACGAGTTGGCAGCCTCAGTGAGTGGATACCTTATTAGCCGTTGCACAGTTGTGCAAAACGGCTCTGGTCCAGCTTTTGCAGCATCACTGCACGCAGTACAACACCTGCAACAATGGCTTGCCAACGGGGCCTGGCCCTCATCACCGGCGGCTGCGGCGGCTTAGGCATGGCGTTCGCCCGCAAGTGGCTGCAGCGGGGCGGATCCGTGCGGTTGGCGGACATGGTGGCGCGCGACAGGGGCGAAGAGGCCTGCAAGCAATTAGGAGGGAAGGTCGAGTTCGTGAGCTGCGACGTGACGGACAAGGACGCGCTGCGGGCCGCGTTTGAAGACGCGCCGGACCTCGCCCTGGTCATTAACAACGCGGGCGTCGTGGCGCACGACGGCGCGGACCTCTTCGAGAACTGGGAGGCCATGATACGCATCAACGTCGACGGCGTGGTGAACGGGACGCGGTTGGCGCTGGACGCGTTTGCCCAACACCCGGGGGAGGCCGGCGCGAGCCGCGTTGTCTTGAACGTGGGCTCCATGGCCGGTTTGATTCCGACGGCGGTGATGCCCGTGTACACCGCGACGAAGTTCGCCGTCGTCGGCTTCTCGCGCGCCGCGCACGTGGCGGCCTCGAAGCGCTACGACGCGAACCTGCGCAAGAACGTCCCGACTGGGATAAGGGTGCACGCCTTGTGCCCCTCCTTCGCGGACACGGGCATGGTGAACGAAGAAACGCTCGCGAAGGACCCGCGGAACAAGCGGACGGTCGAGCTGTTCGGCGGGCTGCTCACGCCGGACGCCGTCGCTGCGGCCGCCTTTGATAAGGTCGTGGACGACCCCGCGGCCAAGGCGGTATTAAGGGTCACGCCCATCGACGGCGTGAACTTCGACGACCCGGACGCCCACGCGGTCGAAAAGGCCGTGCGGAACGCGGCGATCGTGGCGGACCCCCTCGGAACCCTGAAGAGGATGCTCAAGTAATATTCACGTTAACTTAGCGGTCGCCCTGGCCCTTGAAGCCCGGGAGCGCCGCCACTCGCGCGGTCACCTGCGCGATGGCGCCCTGCAACTCGAAGGCGCCCACCGCCAAATTGGGCCCGGGGTTCAGCGACTCCGCGCCCAGCCACGTCCCGTTCGCCGCGCCGAAGAGCGCCAGGTGCCAGTCGCAGCAGGGCCCGTCAGGCCCGCCCGTGGGGCAGTTCAGGCACCCGTTGGGCGACTCCGAGTCGTGCGGGCGCTTTATGGTGATGATGCCGGTGGCGGGCCGCGCCAATAAAGCCAGGTCGAGGGCCCCGCCGTCCACCGCAATAATCACTCGCGAACTATCGAAGAGGTCCAATTGCTCCTTCAACGGCATGTGGTCCAGGATGACCAGGTCCGCGCCGACGGCCTTTGCTAAATTGGCGGCGTCCGGGATGACGCGGCTGTGGAGGCGCTGGACCAGGAGCGCCTTGCGCGGGCGCGCGCCGTCCGCCTCGGGCAAGCCGAGGAGCGACCGGCCCCGTTTCGCAAAGGCGCGGTGGACCGGCGCGAAGACGTGCGGCTTGTCGCGCCACTGGTTCCAGTCCAAACCGCCGCAGCCCACGACTAAGCGCGGGATTCTACACACCGAGCCGCGCGGACATAACGTGGTCTCGAGGTGGCGTCTATATAATGGTTTCTCTTGTACAACGGAGGCGAGCCAGCCGTCTGTGGCGAAGGCCGGCCTCCTATCCGTCAAGTGGAGCCGCCACGGCTCCTTCACAAGATTCAAAAGAGACATGGCCCAGTACGCCGCGAGGGCGTAGCTCGTGAGCACGTGGCCCGGGTGCATCTGGTCGTCGCCGACGCGCTCGAGCGCGAAGAGCAGCTCGACGCTGGCGTCACGCGCGGGCACGCCCAGCGAGCTGCGCATGTCGTCGAAGGCCTGTCTCGCTAAACGTTTCGGCTCAAACAAGGGCGCATCACTATTCGCCGCCAGCCTCAGTTCGGGCAGCCACTGCGTGGCATTCGCCTCGACGTAGCCCCCGGGCTGGCCCTCGTCGGTGATGTGCGCCCGGAAGTCGCCGTCGTCGTGTAAAATGTAGAACTGGCCGTTGAGGACGTAGGCGTTTTCCAGAATACACGCGGTCGTCTCGTTCGACGCCGGGTCGACACTTGCGCACGCGCCCAGCTGCGTGGCGGGCCAGTCGTTCCTGCGCGGCGGCGAGCGCGCCGACTTCAACGCCGCGCCGGCCATGGCCAGCGCGCGCGCGGCGCCGGCGCCGCTGCCTTCGACGTCGCCGCGCTCGATGGCCAGCGCGGCCGCGATGGCGCCCTCGACGCGCTGGACGCTCGCGTCGTGGCGCCGGCGCTCCTGGGCGTGGGGGCAGCCCCCCGCGCAGGGCGGCCGCGCGCCGGCCACCCGCAGGACCTCGCGCAATCTAGCTGCCAGAGCCTTCTCGCACGGCGCCACCGCCGCGGGGCCGCCCGCGGGGGCGCTGATGCGCGCGCATTCCAGCGCGGCGATGTGGTTGACATCGTCGTCGCCGTCAAAGTATAAGGCGCCGAACGAGTGCCGCCACCCGGAGGCCGTGGACATGGAGATGTCCTGCCGGTGGCAGTGCTCCGACGTGACCAACAGGTCCATCCGATACGGCGCGACGTCCGCATCCCCGAGCGTGAAGCGATACCGCCCCCGGAACGCGTCCACGATGGCCGCCTCGTTCTCTTGTAAGTCACAGTCGTCCGCCAACTTGCGCGTGGCCCGGACAAAGCTGTCGCCCGCCGGCACGCTCAGCGTGAGCACGGACTGGTCCTGCGCGTGGCGCTCCCACCAGGAGTTCGCCGGCCGAAGGGCCAGCAGCAGCGGCAGCCCGAACCGGGGCATGGCGGCCGTCGCGAAGGCAGCCCCTAACGCTCGTGTAGGTGCCGGGCGCCGCCGGGCGTGGCAGCCCTCACCCGCTGCCCGGTGAAGCTGGGCGGCTTCGATTGGGACAGCACGCGGTACTCCTTTTGCGCGCTTTTGTTTAGTGCGAATCAGCGGCCGTGCGCATTGTGGCAGCACCCGTTCGCCCTCATAGGCCCACCGGCATTGCGCGATGTCGGCAGGGCGGCGAGATGGCCCTACTAGGCCGCACTAGAATTCAAATGTGGCCGGAAATTTTGGGTCCCTCCGCGCTCAGGCGTTTCGCGAGGTCAAGGAAGGGGCCGCTAGTGAGCGGTACTCAGGTGAAGGGAGCCCCCATATACCGGTGACGATTCCACCGCGGCCGCGAGGACGAGCACAAGCAATCATTGACACAATCTGGTTACCAAAGGAAGGTCCCTACTAATGGAGATGGTCGCCGCGCCGCCGGGCCGGGAGAAGGAGAACAAACGGCGGCCGAGCGAAGACTACCGCCGCGGCGCCGGCGCGGGCTCCGCGAGGTCGGCCACCGTCAGCACGAGGTAGATCGTCCGCCCGAAGGCCGCGAGGCACGCGACGGACACCAGCGACCCCAGGAGGAGCATGCCCACCGCGGCCCCGTCGACGAGCGGCGCCCGGACACAGCGGGGGCCCCATAAGAACAAAGGGAGGGGCGAGAAGGCCGCCACGTTCATCGCAAAGGCGACGACGTGGAACGCGTAGAGCGCCAGATAGCCGGCGACTGCGGGCCGGTGCTGCCAGATGGTCGAGAGGACGTCGGAGTACGCGTCCGAGCGGACCACTCTTAACAAAGCCACCTGCAGCGTGAGCCAGAGCACGAAGGCGGCCCGGAGCGGGGGCGGCTCGCGCTGGCACGCCGCGACAAAGGTTTCGATAGAAAACGCCCGCAGCTTCGCGCAAAACACAAAAGCCACGAGCGCGTCGGCGCAGAGGCGCAGCATGGCCCTCCGGAGGCGGTGGCCCTCATGCAGGATACAGGCACCGAGTTCCGACGCATTCCAGTCCGGCGCGCGCGTCCCGGCGTCAAAGGCCGTACCGCACGTACAGGCCCCGACGTCCTCGCCTCTCACATCTGACGAGGACACGGGCCGCACGCCAATCTTCTCTTCCAGGCACCGTCGGTGGGCCGCCGACGATCGTCCGCACTGCGAACAGGGCGCCAGGCGGATCTCGCTCAAATCCACGATCGCGTCGACCTCCCCGCACCGGCAGCACCGTAAAAGAGGCGCCCCTCGATCTCGTAGAAAGCAGGCGAACTTCCAGTCGAGCGTGCCGCCGTCCGCCCGTCTTCTCGGCGGCGGTAAGGAACTGACCCGGGGCGACGTCGCCTTGGCGGCGGCGCGGATGTCGCCCCGCGCCAATTGCGCGAGCCTTCTGCGCCACCGCGGCGGCGTGGTGTAGGCGGCACACCACTGCGGCGCTTTAGAGGACGCCGCCAATGCGCCCAGGTCCCGCGACGCCAAGTGCGCCTCAATGCGGGCCCAAATATCCTCCGGCGCATCTAATACAGTATCGCTGCCGTGGACGCTGGACGCCAGACTTGTGAGCTTGCGCATACTGGATGAGGAGGCCCTCCTTTCTATCTCCGTCGACGACCCCGAGGCTAAAGCTAAACCTTGAAGGAAGACGCCGACCCAGCCACACGCCGCGAGCTGCGGATGCTCCTGCGGCCTCAATACGGCCAACAACGCAGCTAAAACGGCAAAGGACCAGGCGGCCAGCGACGCGGCCCGCGCGACGGGCGGCGTCTTCCCGCCCAGGTACTGGAGGGGCGCCGCGAATAGTGTAGCGAGTAACGCGCAGGCCGCCAATAGAGGCGCGGCCCGCCCGTCGTCCTGGGACGACTCGGCCGCGTGCAGTAATAAAGCGCCGAGTGCTGTGGCCGACGGCGCGGCCACGATGGGCAGCGCCTTGAGGAACGCGTCCCTTCTATACCGCCGGCGCCGCAAGACCCCGCCGTCCGCGTCCAGGGAGCACCCGAGGGCCACGGGCTCGTCGTCCTCCGTCAGCTCGTCCAAGGACGCTCTCATGTGAAGCGCCTGACTGGCCTCCTCCAGAGCCCGGGCGGCGGCCCGCAGCAGCGCGCGGCTCGCCGGCGTCGCGGCCGCCTCCCGCAGGACGTACAAGTCCTCCGCGGCGGCGTCCAGGTCCTCGAACGCCTGGACGTCGCACTGGACGCGCCAGGGCTCCGGTTCTCTCTCCCTCGGCTCCGCGTGGCTCTCGAAGAGGCTCACGGACGCCACGAGCAGACCCGCGCTGAGCACGGCCAACGGCGACGCTAACAATCCCAGAGTGGAGTCCCGCGTAAACAAAGTAGCGCCGGAGAACAGCAGGGAAAAGGCGTACATCATCCAGCCGCAGCCCTGGGCGATCACAAAGGTCGGCCCGCCGGCCCCGACCATGAACCACGAGTAGGTCCCGATGTTCAGCGCCGCGCCCCCGTGGGCGAGGAGCGGGGCCAGGTGCGCCATGAGCGTCGCCGTCACGTAGGCCGCCGGCGCGCCCCGCCCGGCGATCCACTGGTGGGGGAGGCCCGGCGCGTAGTAGACGACGATCGAACAAAACACAAAAAGGCGCGCGACAATTAATGAAGACGGTGTTCGCGCCGGCTGCTTCGTTTCGAGCGGCGCGCCGTCGAAGTAGTCGAGCGCGACTATGAGAGCAGCATTAGTGACGCCACCTATCGCGCAGATAATGAGGGGCCCGCCCCTTACCATTGCGATGGACGTCGGGCCCACCGCGAGGAGCACGTCGCAGACCACGCCCACCAAGGTCCAAGCACACGCATGTAATAAAACGAAGCGCTGGCCGCCGCGGAACGGCATCCAGGGCGCGTAGTGCGCGCGCACGAGCGGACCGTGCACGGCGTGCGTCGCGAAGGCCGCCAGGCCCAGGCAGCCGCACGCGGACACGACGAGGGCCGGCGCCGCTTGTTTTCTAAGTGTTCCCGTCGTCCACGCCAGGGCCTCGTCGGCGAGCGCGCTCATGGCCGCGGCCGCGCCCACGAGCATGCCCGCGAGCGCCGAGAGGGCCGCGTGCTTCCGGTTGTTCGTCACGATTTCCCGGGGCGTCGCCCGGAACCTGTCGAGGGACGCGTTGAGCGTGAGCTGCGCGGCCGCGGCCGTGCACCCCAGTGCCAGCGCGGCGCCGCGCGGCGCCTGCAGGGCCTTGTCGAAGTTCATGAAGGAGACCATGAAGGCGCACAGCACCGCCGCGTGGAGCATCCAGCCTGCCGCCTGCATCACGACGAACCCGGCCCCGCCGGCGAAGGGCTGCACGTAGCACCAGTGCTGGGGGTGGGCGTACCGGCCCGCGACCAGCGTGAGCACGGGCGCCCAGGCCGACGCCAATGTCGCGACGGCTAATCGTAATCGCGCCGCTTCTCTATTCTGCCGCGTCGTAGTCCGTTCGAGGTCCAGGGCGAGCAGCACCACTAATGCGCTTAATCCCGCGGCGAGCGTGCGGATCTCGAAGGCCTCGCGCTTGGACTGCTGCGGCATTTTGCTGGTGGAGCCTCCTGGCAACAGCCGAGCGTTACGCTTTACCAATGCTCAGTAACGCGTTCGCGTCAATAGCGACGCCTATACACAGTCCACTGCTGGCGCCAGCATCTCTCGTGGTGAGCCTTTAGCGTCGCACGCCCTTAAACTCCTCATCTCTGCGCGCCCACGGGTTTTTCATACGGGTTTTTACCGCACAATCACACACCCACCTCCCGTGGCGTTTTCACAATCAATTTCTAAGGGCCAGTACGAAACACGACGTGCTCACGTCTGCTCGACTACCTCCAAGAGCCTCGCAAGCGCCTCCTTGTAGCGCCCCTCGACGTCGGGCCGCTCGAGGAGGTCGGCCGTGCCGAGACCAGCCCGCTTGATCGTCTCCTTCATCTTCTTGATCGAGGGCGGCGCGACGGGCGCGGCAGGCGGCGGCGCGGGAGTCGGCTCGCCGTCGGGCGCGGCGGGCGTGGTACTGGCCGGCTCGGCCGGGGCGGTGGCCGGTGCGACCGGCGCGGCGGCCGGCGCGGCCACGCGCGGCTCGAAGAAGCGCAGCCGCGCGGCACGCGTGGCCTCGGCCTCGGCCGCAGATGGCGCCGTCGCGGGCACGGCCGGCGCAGTGTCATCTCGGAGAAGCTTCTCGATCGCTGCTTGCAGCTGGTCCTTGGCGCGGCGTGACCCGCAGGAGCTGTGCCCCACGCCGTCGACGATGGAATAGGTCGCGTTGCAAGTGACGACGGCCTCGAGCGCGGCACGGCCCGTCGGCACGTCCTGGCCCCTCCAACCTCTTCTGTCCAAATATTCGTCGCGAGAGCCCGAATGTAGCAAGAGTGCCGCGTCGGGCCGGACCTCGCGCAGCGCTGCGACGCGGTCGGAGCGCGTGTTGTCGCCATACAGAGGATAAGTGACCATGACTGCAGAATTGCGCCACGCAGCGCCCTGTTGCTTGAGGAGCCCCGCCACTATGCGGCAGCCAAAGCTGGAGCCCACGAGCACGACAGGGCCGTCTGTCGACGCGCTGATGGCGGCGGCCTGGAGCTTCTTGATGTTGTTCGGCATGGAGTTGGGCCAGGTCTTGAAGTCCGTGAAGATCACCACGCGGCCGATGCGCGAGAGCACCTCCATGACTTGTTGGTTCGGTTTGCAGAATAAGAATGTGGGGCGTGCGCTCGTGCGCGGCCGCTTCTGGTCTCCAAAGGCGGCGATTGTCGCATCTACTGCGTCGGCGGCGTCGGCGGCGCGTTTCTTGCAGGAAGCCATTGGCTCAATCGATCAATGCGTCGCGGCAAACGGCTGCAAAAGTGATCTGTGGCGGCAGCCAAAAAACAGCGCTGGCGCGGCTAGCAGTCAGATCGCTTGGGCTGCGCAGCAGATACGCGTTCCAGACAATGCGTAGCCGTCGTGCGAGCGTCAACAGGGCCAGATACGGCGCTGCGGCAAGCGAAAAAGAAAGGTTCAAAGTTGGAACGGGTTTCTTTGCGTGCGGGTTTCACTAAGGCTGGATACGACAAAAACACACGTGCTACGCGCATAGAGATGCACCTCAGGCTCAACCAATTGCTCGCAGCACTGCTGGTCACTGCCACCGCAGCGCTGCAGCCCAAAGGCATGTGGGGCACGGCCCAGTGGGCCTGGGGCTCTGCCGTCGGCGGCGCGCACGACGCCGCCGCGGAGCTGCGGTCGGCGCTGAGCACTGAGGACGCGCGGCGCGATTACCTGATAGCGCTGCGCCAGGGCCGCGTCTCGGACGCGTCGGCGAAAATGGCCTTTGCGCTCACCTGTCAGCGGACGGCCATCAACGCGCTGCCGGCGCCCTTCCACGACGCCTATTCCGCGTTAGTGCAGGGCGCGTACGAGCGAGACGCTGGCTTGGCGGACCTGGCGACATGTGCTGCCGCCGGCGTCGAGCGCTACAATCTCAACGTGCAGCTCTCCGTGAAACCGGAGCGAGTGGCCGAGTTCCTCCAGGTCATAAATGCGAACACGGTCGGGACGCTGCGCGAGCCGCGGAACCTGCGCTACGCCTGGGGCGAAAGCGCCACGGCACCTGGCGTGTACCACTTCCAGGAGAGCTTCGTCGGCAAGCAGGGCTTCGACGAGCACTGCGCGACGCCCACTTTCACGGCCTGGGAGGCCTTTGCGGGCTCGAGTCCTTTCTCTGCCGAGCCGTCCGTCCAGTTCTACGTCCCGACGACGAGCTTAGCCGACGATCACGCGCCAACCGTTTGCATGGCCGCATTTCTGGCGACGCTGGACTTCGTCCCGCGCGGGTGCTAGGGTCTCTGTAACGTGTGATAGAACGTGCTTCTTACATAGTAGAGATAGGGACATAGAGGATATCGACACGGTGTCAGAGCGGCCCGGCCACGACGTGCGCCCGGAAGCCGATGCGCTTGCGCGGCTTGGACACGTCGGGCGCCTTCGAGCTGTGCTCCCGCACGGCCTCGATGACCCGCGACAGGTGCGCCGGCGACGCCGGCGCCGAGCGCGGCGCACGAGGCGCCTCGGCGCCGTCGAGCAGCGCCGCGTCTGGATAATAACTCGCCAAACATACCAAGGTGCGCGCGTGGACCCATAAGACGTGCTCGCAGGCGACGCAGAAGACGCTGAGCCAGGCCGGGCACAAATGTAAAGGGAGCTGCATGCCCGCAATTAGAAACGGCGCCGTCACGGCCTCCGCGGCGCACAGCGCTAGTCTGACTCGCGCCAGCCGCGGTGCGCGCGCTAAACCGAGCTTCTCTCGGTCCCCGTCGACCGCGCATCTAATGCTTTGCGCTATTAACCACGCTCCGCCGTACAGTCCACCCAGGACCGAATGCTCGCGCGGGCGGCTCCAGATGTCGAAGACCAGGCACAGGTACATGGAGAGCCAGCCGAAGACGAGACCGTACAAGGAATAGACCCAGGCCCGGTACGCGTGTGGTGCACGCTCCCGGCGCTTTTGGATGCGGCGGAAGAGCCTCGCTTCGAACAGCACGTGGCTCAAAATAAAGGCGGGCCAGGCCCGGTTCGCGATCGACGCGCCCGGCGCGGTCGCGACGTAGTCCGAGATCATCTGGTGCGGGAAGCTGACCTCGTCGTACGCGAGGTACGTCGCCAGCACATTGGCGAGGGAGACGCCGACGGCGCCGGTGAGTAATAAAGCGCGCCACCACATGCTCGTGATGCTAGGGCGTCGCGGCGTGGTCTGAAGTCGTGTGAGCAGCGGCTCTGCGTTTAATTGCGCGCGGTTTTAACCGCTGAAATTTCCAGTGCTCTGAGTGCAGTTTGGGCTCCCCAGCGTTAACCAGAGACCGCTGAACGCTGACCTTCGAGGAAAGTGCAAAACTACAAAATGTAGACTCAGCTGCGATGTTTTGTCTAAGGAGCTTCTCGCGCGCCGCACGGCAGTCGGGGCCGCTCAACTTGTTCTCGACTGAGTTTGTCTGATGCTGTAAACTTCAGCAAGCGAAACTGCCCGCACTCATGCTTAGAAAGAGCCCCAAGAGCCTTCCATAGCCATAGTCCCCGCGATTCTACCAGTTTGACGCAGACTCAAAAACCACCCCCAAAACCAAGCAACGACAGCAAAAAAGCCTCCCCCCACGGCCTCTCTGGCCAGCCGGCGACTCCCCCGCGGACCGAGCGAAACTCATTAGCCGACGAGCTCTGCGAGAAAGCAAGGAGGCACATAGCGAAGCAAGAGCTGCCCCACCGCGCCGCAGCGCGCACGGCCCGGCGTGGCACCCTCGCCTCGCGCCCGCCCGCCCCCCGCGCGCCGCACGCCCGCAAAACGGCAGCCCCGACGCGCGCGCGCGCAGGTAAAGCAGCGCACCAGGCTCATGACAAGCGCAATGCGCCTCCTCCTCGCCGTGGCCCTGCTGCATGGCGCGCGCGCCGCGGCCGCCACCTGCCACACCTACACGCCCGAAGAGACGACGGACGCCACGCTCCTCTGCGCGGCTTCGGTGGACTACGCGTTCGACGTGCCCGCGGGCTACCACGCCGACGAGGCCGCGCGCGCGCTCGTGGGCGGCGACGACCCCGCGGCCCTGGCGCGCCTCCACGCGGCCCTGGACGCGCCCTGCAAGGCGGCGCTCAAGAAGCTGGCCTGTGCGTGCGCCGGCGCCCCTTCCCTTCTTCGCATAACCGTCACGGCGCGCGCGTGAGACCCCGCGACGCAGGCCTCGCGACGCACGCGCCCTGCGGCCTGAGCGCCCGGCCGTGCGACGGCGCGTGCGCTTTGGTCAGTTCGACGTGCCCGGCCGCCGTGCTGACCGCCTTGGGCGTGACCTGCTCGGCCGACGCGACCTGCACCGCCGGCGTGGACGTTGATGTGGGCGCCGTGGACGAGAGCTACGGGGGCGCGGCCTGCGCCGGCCTCGTGGCCAACGTCGCGGTGATTCGACATGCCAACACGACCACTGGCGCCGCGGGCACAAGCAGATCTGCAAGAAAATTCACCGCGGCGGCAACGCGGAACAATACCACGCCGACAACAAATACAAGGCGGCCGTCGCGGTCGCGGTCGAGAAATGCGCGGCCGACACCAAGGGCCAGACGTGCTACATCTGCACGGAGGCCCTCCATTGGAAAACGAAGGAGGACCTCGTGCGGATGTGTTCGTGTCGCGGGACGGCGGGCTTTGCGCACGTGTCTTGCTTGGCGGAGCAGGCGAAGATTTTGGCAGCGGAGGCCGAGGAGAACAATTATTTGTTTGGCACAGAGAGAGGAAATTCGAACTGGACGCGGTGGCACACGTGCAGCTTATGCAAGCAAGAGTACCATGGCGTCGTGCCGTGCGCGCTCGGGTGGGCGTGCTGGAAGACGTACGTGGGGCGGCCAGAGGAGGACCAAGTTCGGATGATGGCGACAGGGCAGCTCGGGAACGGTTTGCTCGTTGGACACCAATACGAGGCCGCGTTGCTTGTGAAAGAGGCCGAGCTGTCTATGGCGCGGCGACTTGGCGCATCAGAACGCAGATTGCTAGACATTCAGAGCAATCTTTCGACCGCGTATGGACAACTCGGACGGCTTGAACAGTCCCTACGCATACAGCGAGACGTCTACTCTGGATGGTTGAAGCTCAACGGCGAAGAACATCGCAGCACCCTCGTAGCAGTCCTCAACTACGCGTTGACCCTTACCGATCTACAACGCTTCGAAGAAGTCAAATCACTGTTGCGCAAAACGATACCCGTGGCGCGACGCGTTCTCGGAGAGAGCAATGATGTCACGCTCAAGATGAGGTTGAATTACGCGATTACGCTCTACAAGGACGACGGCGCCACGCTCGACAATCTCCGCGAGGCCGTGGAGACGCTCAAGGATACGGAACGGATTGCGCGACTGTCGCAAGCAAAGCTGGCCGCCCGCGAACCGCTGCGTTGCGCTTAGCTTATGGCAATGGAGATAGATAACAACGCCATCGGGTATAACCACCAAACGAACGCCACCCTAGGGTAATAGAGATAACAAAACTTACTACTACTTAGCCTTCAGATGCCCGGGCACGACGCGCGTGCGCATGCCGGGCAGCCGCGCGCGCAGGGCTGGGAGCAACACGGCGATACAAATGCACAGGAGCGGCCCGTCGAAGAAGTAGCCCTCGTACGTCACGCCGACGAAGCGCCGCAGCCGCGTCACCGCGCCTTCAGCAGGCCCGACCGGGTCCACGGGCCACTGCGCCGGCTCGACCACCTGCATGCGCAGCACCGTCGCGTCGACCTTGGGCACGTACTCCTTCACAAACGTGCGTGTCCAGTATTTCGAACAATTCGCACCACAAATCTCCGTCCCGGGAATCGCCCGAGCCCACCTTGTCTCAGAACGCGTGAAGTCGTAGTGGTATAAAGAAGCTCGGACAAAGGCCGGCGGCGTCTCCGGAAAGGGGTACGCATCCACATCTAATAATTGCAGCGTAACGTCAGTGGCCGGGACGCGCGTCACGATCCGGTACATCAAGTGTAGTAACCAGGGGTTGTGCTGGTAGTGACCTAAAGCGGAGAACCACATCTGCCAGTCCAAGCGAGGCTGGTGCGGCGCCGTGCGCCGCGGTGCTCTTTCTTCCGAAAACGGCGCGTACCGAAAAGGAATCTCGCGCCATATGGTTCCATTAACCGACGCCTCCAGCACGACCGCGGGCACGGCCACCATGGAGGGTTGTAAACCAGCGTAGCCCCGCCCGGAATTACGCAGGCCCCGCGGGACTTCCGCGACGCCCGTCATGCGCCGGAACAATCCGTACGAATTCGAGACCCGAAAGGGGTCCACTTTCTCCTTCCAGACTTGCGTTAAACGACGCCCGGTTGGGGTCGGGATGAGTGGTAGGATCGGCCGGTTCCCCAGCTCTTTTAACGGTAATAGAATAACACCTAAATGAGCTAACGCCATGGCGGTCAATACAATGTTGAAGACGTACACCAACGACCCTCGGAACAAGCCCTTCCGTGCACTAGACCGCCTTGCAAAATCCGAGCCCGCCAAAGCTGAACAGAAGTACACATAAAAGAAGGGCCGCCAGCCTAACACGGCGTCGAGCATCCCCGCGACCATGTACCTATCAGCCTTGTTCCCAATGGTGAAGCCGTCCGGTCTTGATAGTAGTGTGCGGTAGGGCCTTGAGAGACTGATGGGGAAGAGCAGTGTGAAGGCGTGGAAGAGGGAGATGCATGACGAGACGACGACGGCCTTCTTGCATCCTCTTCGAGACCAGAAGCGCTCCCACGGGTTATTTTCATCAAAGTCACACGCCCACGCCGGTAATAAAAGTATACACGTGTGCAAATTGAACCAGTTGTAGTTGCCCGTGTACTGGATTAATGCTTGCATGGGGAGTTGGACTAGGACACCGACGCGCCGCATACTCGTAATAGGTGCGAGTAAGAACCAAGGTGCTACGAGTTCCACGAGAAACATGACCGCCGTGCCCACCCGTAACAAAAAAGGTGGCAAGGAGTGGAACCACCACGCTTCCGATGTCGGGAGACACGTGGACACGAAGTGGAACTCCAATGCGGTCAACTGCTGCCACGTGGGGCAGTCGGCCGTCACTTTCACAACGCTGGACATGACCATGAACTTGACCCAGAGCGCTCGCAAGGGCCAGGCCATGGGGTGGCCGCCGCTGAGCTGGCCCCGCGCGCTCACCGTGAAGACCGGGGCATATAGAGTAGTGGCGAAGCCCGTCTCCAACAGAAAGATGTCCCACTGGAAGCCGAGCCACGTCTGACTGACCGTGTACAGCGTGAGGTAGCACCCGTGCAAAATCACAAACAAGAGCGCGTGGTGGACCCCCAGGATGCACAGCATGCCGCCCCCGATGCCTACAAGGGCGGTGCCCTCCAGGACCGCATCGACGCTCGCGTCGTCGTCGTCGAAGAACCAGAGCCAGCAGGGCAGTTTAGAAAACCCCTGGTGCTCCGCTTTGAGCTTGCGCCAGAAGCTCGATGCTGGGAGGAGGCCGTTGGATCCGAGGAGTCCCGGGAACTGGAGCCAGAAGCTCACGAAGGCGCACGTGTAGATCAGGCCCATACCCGTCAGGTAGAGCGATCGCGTGGTTGTCTTGCCGCGCAGGCTGGAGACCATGGCTACGGCTGCGTTTTGAGTTTTTGGGCTACTGCTGCTACTTGCTTGCGAATGTTGGAGAGCAGCAGCGATCAATCGCTGCAGCTATTAATTACTGCACTGAGAGTATTGCACTCCTGCGAAGCAATGCAGCGCGATTGGGATGCGTGCCTCGATTCATAAGCAAATAGCAGCGCGAGCGCATGAAAAACCCGTGCCCAATTGCGTTCGAGCAGTACCCCCGCCGAAGACGCGCCACCTCTCTTAACGAGCCGTGGTATTCGTAGAATCGACGCTTCGAGATAGGGGTAAACTCAGCAGATGCTCAGCTAGAGACGTTGGGCAGCAGCATAGCAGCGGCCAGGCTCCCTGTTGGCCGCACGCAGCACCCGTGGAACGGGCAGCAGCGGAGGTCAGGCAGTATTGGCACGCATCGCGTCGAACGCGGCAGCCCGAGGCCTAAGCTTGGCACCACAAGACTGGAACAGCCAGCTCGGTCACAACCCGCAGGGCGTCGAACTAGTAGCTTCCGGGCGCAAGGCCGGGCATCTTTAGGTTTAGCTTTACGCTACACGACGATGTCCGCCCGCCGGGACGAGGCGCCGCCGCCGCTCCCCGCGTCGCCGGACGAAAGTGCACAATTGGCCCGCCTCATGCAGAAGAAGATCGCGCAGCTGACCAAGGTCGTGTACCACGTGAACACCACGAACGAGGACCACCAGGGCGAGTTAATTGCGCTGAAGAAGGAACATAGAGACGAGCTTAATAAATGCGTGCGCGACGCCGCTCGGAAAGTCAAGGAACTCGGTGATTTGAGCGCGGGCAAGGCCGAAAGTGATGCACTGAAGCAGAAGCTTGAGAATTTGATAAAGGCGAACACTAGAGATAAGACCAACGCCCAGACGAAGGCCCGGGAAG
>Ga0302122_10000853_pt1 | contig 19070 bp, 13 predicted proteins | sample CB21_SCM_MG_FD_203115 | JGI IMG/M metagenome (GOLD analysis project Ga0302122, IMG submission 203115) | Marine microbial communities from Western Arctic Ocean, Canada - CB21_SCM | ecosystem: Environmental > Aquatic > Marine > Oceanic | place: Canada: Western Arctic Ocean | collected 2017-09-28
AGTCCCCGAAATGTAATTCGAGCCAGGCATCGTTTTTGGTCCACTGACCCACGCCATTGCCCGCGTTCGCCGACCGCGTGCGTCTGAGGGACCACAGAAACTCATCTACTTTATGTCGGTCCTGGGCCGTCACCGGGCCCGGCGTCCGTTTAGGCCGCGCCTGCGTCGCCTCGACGGCGCGCTCCTCCGCCGTCCACCTTTCTGAAGCCCAGGGCATCTTGTCTCTTGACACCCGCCGGGACGCGAACGGCAGCGTGCCGCTCGGCCCGTGGAGCATCGTCCCCCCAATGAGCATGTCGTCGATACGGCCGGTGCCGCCCTGCTCCGCGCGGAACTCGGCCCACCGCCGATCCAAACCGTACGCGCCCAGCCAGTGCCGCAGACAACACCTCAAACAACACTTGACGCGGCCGTACGGCGTGCGAAACGGCACCTTGCTGATCAGGCAGGCGCGGCTGTAGGTCGTGCGCGGGCACTGCTCGTCGCATTGTTGCTCAGGATCGGTCAGGCACGACTGCGCCGCGCGGTCCGCGTGGGTCGCCGCACGCGCGTGCACCAGCAGCGCTAGGAGGGCGACGCGCATCATGCCCGGGCGGCGGCCGAAGGGTTGTTGTGGTGGAGAGGGAGGAAATCTCAGGCACCGACGCTGCTGCCAGCCGATCACGCGGCGTCGTGTAGAGACCAGTAGTGGTGTCTCCGGGGCAGCGAACTGGCCGCGACGCACAGCGGCGGGCAGCTTCCAAGGGCCAAGTGTGGGTGCCCCGGGTCCAAAAACCCGTTTTGTTGACTGTCTCGATCAAGACACAAGAGCGACGGCTGCATCCTTCATCGGGGGGCAATCAAGCCCTCCTAGCCGCGGGACGACGAGCGAGCTTCACTTTTGGCAAAAAAGGCTTTGAATTCAATTGCTTTGCGCACCAGTCCGTGCCGCTTTCCGCGTCGTCTCGGCACGTGACAGTCAAGCTACTCCATCCCGCCGCAGCCGTCGTCGGCAGCCGGTATCGCGCCCGACCGGAGGCCAGCCCAGGCACCCGAGGAGGCTGCCCCACAACCACCATTGACTCCGCGGCCGGCCACTCGGCGTTGTTGCCCATGGCCGAGGAGAAGGGCCCGACGGCGCCGCCCGGCCTGAAGATCGTGGTCGTAGGACCTACAAGAGGCGGCAAGACCACGGTGGCCAACTACGTGAGCGCCGACGAAACGGAAGCTGTTGAATTCAAAGCCGCAGAAACGTATAACGCCACGGTCGGCGTTAGAATCCTAGAGTGCGAACGCAATCTCGGAGGTCCGGCCACACCGGTGGAGGTCTGGGACGTGGGCGGATCGACCGACTACGAGGGATGCTGGCCGGCCATCATGCAGGACTCCCACGGCGTCATTATTGTGTACGACCCCGGACAAGAAGGCCAAGTAAGTGAAAGTGGCGCCTGGTACGAGTACTTCGTGCAGAACAACGAGTTGCCCGACGACGCGGCGCTCGTTTTCGCGTTCGCGCCCAATTCTCAAAGAGGCACGCGCCAGCGCGTCTCGCCGAAGATCGAGCACCTGAACGTGGTCAACGTGTCCTTGGATGATGGTCAACTCGTGAAGACGCAGTTCGAGCGCTTCCTGAAGGCGGCCAAGGCGCGCAAGGAGAGCGGTTCAAGTGAGGCCAAGGGGGCGGAGGCCAAGTGAGTAGGTGCGCCCTAAACGCACCCTCTTGTACTAGGGCTAGTGGGGGGCGCACTCATAAACCCGTTTTGAGGGTTGCTTGAGGGTTAGCAAAAATCGGCGGCTGTAGAATTCAATTTTGCACGCGACCACGGCGCTTATTGGCGTGGTCTCGCACCACCTTGACTATAGAACGCACCGCCCGCGCCGCGTGTGCGCGATTGCGGCGCTTCGCGGCGCTCTAGAGCAGATTAAATATTTGACCTCTGGTATTACATTTGACAAGCGTCGTCCGGATGGGCCAACTCTTCTCCGACCTAAATGAGGACAACCGCGTTCACCCCGAACGGACTGACGCCCCAGCCAGTCGCCCGGCCGTCAACAACGTCCCCGCGGCGTCGACGGCGTCGAGCCAACGTCCACCGACGGTCGAGCCGTGGCTGCGCCGGCAGACTTCGGGGCCGCGGGGGATCTGAACTTGCGGCGCCCGCCCGCCGTCGTCGGCCGCCGGTGGTCGGCGCGGGCCCAGTCCGCGCGCGCGGAGACGGCGGAAGCTATCGCTGCGGCATCGACGAGTGACCAAGAACAGGGCGCGTCTGGAAAGCTCATGCCACTGGAGGCCTACCAATTGGCCTACCACGGAAAAAGCTCAGCGGGGCTGAAGCTCGAGGTCGCCCTCTCCAGCCTGACATTGGCCGCGGACGACGAGACTCACCACGACGAGATCCGCGAGCAGGTTGTGTACGAGCGCGGATACGAGGCAAAGCGCCGTCTCGAGGGTCGGCTGCCAGCAGGTGGGCGCTTCGTGAATGGCGTCTGGACGGAAGACAGTCCTGCCGAACGTCTCGGGGCTTTTTCAGCTAGAATGAGCGACACCACTTCGGTCGTCTTCGCGGCCGCGAGACGCCGGGACGATGCCGTTCTGAAGAACTGGCGCCGGCTCGCGTCCCGTCTCGTCCTGCGGGATATTTATCGGACCGCGACGACGCGGACGCCGCAGACTCCGTCGAAGGCTTCGCGCACCGACAACACCTCGCCGCTCGGCGTGGACAAGTTTGACCCGGCTGGGCCTATTCCGGACGACGCCTGCCCAGTCTGCCTTTCCTCGCTGAGCAGCGGGGCTGTGGCACTGCCGTGCTGGCACAAGTTCCACGAGTCGTGCGTGCGCGGGGTCTACGCCTATCAACAGGCATGTCCCCTGTGCTGCGACACGACGCCCCTGATGCTGACGCCCCGACGCCGGACGGACGACGCCGTGTACGGGAAGCCCGTGGAGAATTGGGAACCTAGGCACTTTCGGGTCACGGGCACCTGCTTGAAATGTGGAGAAAGCATCTACGCCGGCCAGCATAGAGTGACCGGAAGGAGCCAATATCATAATTACCGCTACCCCGACGCCGAGACGAATGCCGTAATTCGGGCCCTCGCGCCCGAGCACGATTGGATCAACGCGTCCGCCCCGCCCACCTTTAACCCTTTGAGTAACGTGACGCGCGCATCATGATCCTAAAATAAAAGTAGTATCAAATACTTACTGCGCCGCGTCCTCCCCGGCGACGCCGCGGCTGTCGTCCACGGCGTAGATGCGCCGCTGGTACAGGTAGATGAGGAAGACGAAGTCGTCGCGGAAGCACGACACGCGGTGCATGACCGGCATCTTGATCACGAAGGCGAACAAGTCGTCGATGAACGTATTCACGAAGCGGAAGCATAACAAGCGCCACGGCAGGTGCGACACGGACTTGAGGTGGTAGTTCAGCGCTAATTGCGGCGTCATGAGGATGAAGCCTCCGGTGTACACAGCGTTCGTCAACGCCCCTAACCCCCACGAGTACCACCCGAGGTGCGCGTCGTAGATGAGCGTCTTGACCGCGTACCCAATCACCAACGGACCTAGAGATATGGAAAGGTACAGCATCGCGAGCCGGTCCATGCGCAGCGTCGCCGCGTCCAGCATGGCGCCCTTGTCGCCCTCCTTGGCGTTCGCAGCCGACAGTGCGACCGCTTCTAGGCGCTCGCACCGGATGTAGGGGAAGGGCCGCGACCGGTCGAGCCGAACCCCCGTCGCCTTCTCCACCTTCCAGCACTGGATGAGTATCGCGCCCGCCGCCGGGACTGAAACGAGCAAGGAGGACCCCTGGTCCACCAGATAAGCTAAAACAACGATCTGCGACACCAAGTCCATGACCACGGACCGCGCCGACAGCCCTCGTAACGACTTGTTGCCCTTCCAGAAGTCCACGTCAGACTTGAACGCCAAAAACTCAAATAGTAGATGAAGGACCGACGCGAGCATCGTCACCGCCAACAACCAGGTCTTCGTGTCCGCGATGAGACGCCGCACCTCGTCGATGTCATTTTCCGAGAAGCCGAAGTCCTCCTGCTGGGCTTTCAAGCCCTCCTCCATGCGCGCGATCAATTGCCACCTCGCAAAGGACAACGGTTGGAAGGATATTGAGAGAGGTAGAGAATCCACTGTGCTGTTCACGACCAAATACTTGTCGCTCGTCAGGCCGATCTCGTCCGCGTACGTCGGCGGCGCGTACTTGTAGAGGATCTGGCCGCCGGGCGCTCTGTCCCTAAACCGCTGCATGCCCGGCACGGAGACTTCCGAGGGCCAATCTCTAAATTCGGCGACGACGCGCACGGCGGCCTCGGGCTTCCACTTGGCGCACATCTCGCCGGCTGCACCGGTGTACGTGGGCGCCCAGGGCGCCGGCGGGCCCAAGGAGCCGAGGACGGGCGCCACGTCCTCCAGGAGCTTGCGCTTCGCGAGGGCGGCTCTTCCCTTGGGAGCCTCCTCGAACTTCACTAACGCAATGGAGGGCACGCGCGCCGTGCGCCGGACATCATTATCGGCGAGGCCGCGCCACGCGGCGCTCTGCGTGACGCGCGTCACGGCCGAGTGTAAGTATAACGTGCCGTTGCGCTGGAGCTGCGCCCAGGCAGAAGGAGGAAGAACGACTCGGCGCCTCGGACCCGCGCTCTCGTCGCCCAGGATCAAGCGACTTAACAAGCCGGGCTGAGCGTCCTTCTCCGCCGCTTCTAAAGCAGCGTCCGAGCACTGTAACGCATGCGTGGACGCGCAGAGCCGCAGGTCCATCTTCAGATCCTGGGTCTGGGCGTTCAACTCAATACCTTCTTCCCGCCAGATGATCACGGTGGAGGCTTCGTACAACGAGCTGTTGCGCATGAAGTCGTACGGCAACGAGGGATACGTCGACAGCGCCACCTCGACGTCCAGCGTCGAGTTCTCGGGCCACATGGGCGTGACCTGCACCGAGTCCTTGTAGCTCTCGTCGAGGGACGCCAGCGGGTCGAGGACCCGGCTGAAGTTCCGGTAGGCGAAAGCCACGTAGGCCACGGCCGCGCAGGTCGCGAGCGTCGACGAGTTGAGGTACGACGCCAGGCCGCCGCTCCTCTTCTTCTTGGGCTGGGGCTCCGCCGCTGCCGCCGGCGCCTTCTCGGGCATGGGGTTGACCTCTTTCTGCTTGCGCGTGCGGACCATGGCTGTGCTCCGCGGCGATGGCGTGCGTGCGGCGTTTCGAGCGCTACTGTACGGTGCGGCGTGCGTTCGGCAAGGTGTCACGTGTCGCCGTCTGTTCGCGCAGCGCAGCTGTGTAGCAGTCCTGCTATTGTTGCTGCGGTACTGTCTCAAGACAACGGTGCGCGTCAGCAGGTATAGTGATCAATGCTGCACTGCAGCGTTCGCGCTGCTTTGCAAGCTGAGCCGCAACCTTGGGAGAAACCCGTCCCAAAAACCCGTCCGAGGGGAAATTCAGTCCGGAGTAAATAACAGAGAAGGGTGCTCGGGACCTGACGTGAAGGTGACCAGGCTTAGTTCATATGCTGGCTCGTCTGACGCGACCGAGCTCGTGCCTCGCCATCCGTCACTGTCGCTTTTCCACCGTAAATTCCACGAGCTCCAAGTCGGTGCTCGTCACGGGCGGGGCGCTGGGCCTAGGCGAGGCGATCTCTCGCCGCCTCCGCGCGAACGGTTTTGCGGTCTTCGTGGCGGACGTGGACGCCGAGCGCGGCTCGGCGCTGGCGGACGAGCTCGGCGGCACGTTTCTGCGATGCGACGTCACGCAACCCGAAGACGTGGACGGGGCGGTGCGGCGCGTGGTGGAGAGCTCTGGCTCGCTCGACGCACTTGTGACGTCCGCCGGCGTGGTCGGGCCGCGTGCCCCCCTCGGGGAGTGCGAGATCGACGAGTGGCGGCGGGTCATTGACGTCAATTTGAACGGCACGTTCTACTGCCTGAAGTACGCCATGGCGCAGATGGCCACGCAGAGCACAGGCGGCGGTTTCATGGCCCTCTCAAGCACAGCCGGATTCAGGGGATTCTGTAACCTCGGGCCTATACAGCCACGAAATGGGCCGTCCGCGGTCTGGTCCAAATGGCCGCCGCGGAATATGCGCAGAAAAATATACGGGTGAACGCCATCGCGCCGACCACCTGCGATACGCCGATGGTGCGGGACCTCATGCGTTCGATGGCGCTGACGGAGGAAATGTGCACCGCCGCGAACGCGCAGCCCGGCATGGTGCAGCCAGAGGACGTGGCGGCCGCCGCGGCGTTTCTACTGAGCGACGACGCGCGGTTCATCACCGGCCACACGCTGCCCGTGGACGCCGGGACGCTCAGCCGGATGCTGAACGCGCGGGACGGGACGGCGGTGCAGCCCTAGAGTGCCGCGCGGTTGGGGCCCACCAGCGTCTTCGCGCGAGTGTCTGTGACTAACCATGTGACTCATTTTTCGCCCGGGAGTTTGAGTTTGAATCCTAATAAATTACGACGAGAAGCTACGTTTCCGTCTTTGCCTCCGCCGCGCCCGCGTCTTCGCCCGCGTCTTCCTCGGGCCGCACGCGCGCGGACCCGCGCCGCTGGAGCGCCTCCCGCTCCACCGTCCGCGCGTCGAACCGCGCCTGCGCCTCGGACGCTAGCCGCTGCGCGTCGTCCTGCTGCTTTTTGATGTCCGCGCGCAGCTCGTCGAGCGCCGCGAGCCGCGTATACGCCTCCTCGGCCGCGTCGCCCTCGACGAGCATCCACCGGTCGAACTCCTCCTTCGTCACGGAGCAGCCCTCGATGTAGTTCGCGACGATGTCGTAGGCCGCCGCGATGTCGTCCAGGGCGTCCCGCGTCAGGTACAGCGTGTGCGTGACGGCCGTGGTGACCACGCGCACCTTGAGCTTGAAGTCGCTGACCAGCAGCGTGGGGAAGCCGAACTGGTCGCGCGCGCCGAGCGTCTCCAGGATTTCTCCCGCGGCGCGGCCCTCGTCGACGTCGCCCTCGGGCACGGCGGGCGCCGGCGCCGCGGCCGGTTCGACAAACGCGGTCGACGCATTGGCGGGCGCGACCTGCACGAAGACCCCGCCCGTCTGGATCATGTGGAACTCCCGACACCGCCGTCGTGGGGAATTGACCTCCTGCGAGGCCGCGAAGCCCGCCGCCGACAATTTGCCCACGACGACGGACAGCGCCCCGCGGATCTCGTGCTCGCAGTATAAGAGTGTGGGCGTCTTCCCCAAGGTCTCCTTGTGCGCGAAGGCGTAGCACATGTTCCGCATGTGTGGCGATAAGACCCCTAATAGCATGGGCTCGTCGAAGACGCCCCCAAACAGCTGGTTCCAGTGGTGGTTATGCAGTATGGCGTCACTGAGTGGTTTCGGCAAGTCCCGTTCCTTAATGAACGCGCGAACAATGTCCTTGGCCTGCTGCTGCTGCTGGCCCACGGGGTCCACGTTCATTATAATAGACACAACTACTCCAATGACGTACGCGAACAGCATCGTCCCCAGGACCTGGGCGCAGATGCAGTAGACCATCCCCGCTAGATGTTCGGAGGACGGATACACGTCCCCATAGCCCACGGTGGTCATGGTCGTGAAGGCCCAGTAGATGGAGGTGATGTACTGCGTCACGCGCCGCGCCTGCTTCACGGACTTGGACGGCGCGCAAGAATTGCACACGTAGGCCGCGGGGTCCTGCGCCGAAGAGGACGGCGCCGATGTAGTCGGCGAGGCGGAGGGCATGGCGGTCGGTTCGGCCACGTCGTCTGGCCAGCACATGTTGCCGACGCCCGGGTCGTCCGGCGACGGCGTGACCCAGCAGTTGTCCTCCCGCTGCTTCTTCTTGGCACACCCGGTCGCCTCGCACTGCCAGGGTTCACTTTCGGACCACTTGGAGCGGTGATAAATTTTGTCGCAGTCCTCTTTTTCGGCGAACATTTTTTGGTTGCTGCAGTAGTCCTTGTAGACGCACGTCGTGTCCAGCCAACTGCCGGCCCGCTCCTCCGGTTTGAGGGGGAAGGTGGCCCAGTCCCGCGTCTTCGAGTAGTCGCACTTCACTCTAGAGTAAACAGCACCCGTATAAAAGAAGCCGCACGCCAACAGATGGCCGCTGAAGCACATCAATAACAGGGGCGTGATGACTTTAAAAATGGCCGGGTTCACGCCGCAAGAATCCTCTAACACGTTCACCACGTTGTCTAATTTCAGCACTCTTGCTATTTTGACCAGTCGCACAAGTCGTAAAGCTTTCAGCATCTTTAGTGCCCCAAGACCAGGAACGCCGTTGGCCAGGTGCCTCAGAGGTATCGTAGACACAAAATCGATGACGAACCACCCCTTCAAATAGTCCTTGACGATCATCTGTCGGTTGTAGACCACTTTCAACTGTTTATTTTGGTAGGCGCTGTTGAAGGATAACAATAAGTCCAAGCCGAACAAAGCGTCGATCACATCGTCCAAAAAGGACCACTTGCCCTTGTCACTACATCCCTGACCGCCGCCGTCGCAGTCGGAATAGCCCAACGAGTTCTCGTTGCCGTTCCCGAGCTCCACCTCAAACCCTAAACGATACGTCGCGATGAGCACGCTCAACACAATGAGCCCCGCAATAAACAAGTCCCAGGCGATTTTTAAGGGTGCTTCGGGGTGGAACACCCTCCGCCTCTCCCAGAGCTCCCGCCACCCGATGTTCGCCGGCAGCATCTTGGGCTCCTCCTTCTGGGCCAGGCCCCGGCTCGAAAAGAAGGACGCGGCCATGAGCCCTCGTAAGGAAGGGGGCCGTTTCATTGGCGTTTCCGCCTTGCCGAACAGCGAGCCCAGCTTGGCCGGCGCCGGCGCCGCTGGCTTCGGCGCCGCCGCACCCGTCGCGGCCTTGGCCTTGGCGCGGTTGCCCCCGATTTTAAATTTTGTGGCCGCGCGGAGCATCGCCATGTTGGATTTCTTCTTTTTGACGGCTATTTCATCTTCTTCTTCGTCGGAGGGGGGGGGCGAGTCCGTCCGGTCGTGGCCTTCGGGCGGTTCCAAAGATTTGGACGAGTATATCGATGAGGACCGCCTCAGGAACGGGATACGCTTTTCTACCTTCTTGCCACTTGACGCCGCATCAACATCACCCTGCTCTTGTAAAGCTTGTCTGTGGAGCCTCCGGTGTATGTCCGGAAATTCATTTAAAGCTTCTATCAGTAACTCCTTGGGGCACATGTATAATGACGCGTCGTTCACCGCTAAAGTACACGTTGTTTGTGTTGTGGTCACCAATAAAGCAGCGGGTCCAATGAGATCACCAGGTTTATAATCTCTTACTGTATGTATGAGTTCTTGATCCGTGTCGCCCCGCGTGAGGCATCGGAGGTCCCCCTCGAACACACAAAATAAATGCGTGGCGATCTCACCCTCCATGAAGAGGAACTCCGTTTCGGGTACAAATAGAGGTAGCATGTCCGGCACGAGCATACATACAAATCTTCTGGTACTACTCTTGAGCCAGGGGATCCGCTCGATGAGTTTCGCGTGCCGCACTTGGATCAAATCCAGCTTGCACCCGGCGGGCATCATAGAATACAAGCGTTCCTGGTCGAAGTTCGTGTGCTTGGAATAGCAGTACTTGACGCCGCCCACGATCCTCTTGCTCAGGGCGTCGGGGTACTGCCGATCGAACACGTAGTCTTTGACCAAATTAACCTTTTCTCGGTATAAAACAGCGGCCTGGTCGAAGTTCTCGAGTAACCCGGTGATGGTGCCCATGATGTACCCAAAGAACGCGCCGCCGATGATCATGACCACGATCGCGAAACCCCGTTCCGCGTCGCCCACGACCGGAATATCCCCGTAGCCCACCGTCGTCATGGTCGTAAAGGCCCAGTACAAGGAAAGAACATAAGCATGGGACTTCCGGGCGTACTTCTCCCCGCGGGCGGCCTCCATTTTTGTCCTCCAGTTCCACACCTGAGTGGTAGTGTTGGGGTGGGGTTGACTGGCATCGTTCAAGCGAAAGCCTAGACCGGCCGGGCGATCCCAGTTCGGCCCTTCGAACGGCGCGCCGTCGTCGCCGCCGTAGCGGTGGTCCCAGTCGTCATCAATGTAGTAGTTCAGGTGGCCGTTCCCGGCCTTGGCGTCGACGCTTTCGTCGTCTTCCAACCCAAGCGCCCCGGCGTACGACGGCGCTAACGTTTGAAAATGCCGAAAGCAGGCCACCCAGTGGGCGACGTAGAACATTTGCACCAAGAGCAGCACTAACGTTGACGTCGCGGAGGGGCCTGTGGAGTTCACGGCCGAGTCGTCGTCCTTCCCTTTGCTGTTCTTAAGCTTCAAAAGCTTGGCTAATTTGGCCAGTTTGGCCAGCCGCACGATGCGCAGCAACTTGAAGATTCGAGGTGGCACGCCGATGTTCACCGTCTCGCACGCGCACTGGCAGCACGCCGTCAAGTTACACCCGCCAGAAGTAACAATGTCAAAGGGGAACGTCGAAAAAAAGTCGATGGTGAACGCCGGTCCCCCGAACAAGTATTTTTTCGCGATGACTTTGGGCGAGTACACGAGTTTCGTGGTGAGCGGGTCCCGGAAGGCCGTAATAAACACCATGCACACATCCACCACGAACGAGATGTCCACCACCGAATCGATGAAGAACACGCCCGTGACGCAGTTGTAACTGTAAGCCGTCTTGAAGCCGATAGAAAAAGGCACCGTCAAGGTCGACCAAATGATGCACGCCGAGATCCAGATGTCCCAATAAATCTTCCAGTCCGAGGTCGGGTGGATCATGGGGAACGGTAAGGGTGGATCCATGTCGTCCTCGTCCACTTCGACGTGGCCATCTTCCGTGTGGCCCTTCGTCCGGGGCTGGCCGCGCGTCGCCTGGATCTCCGCCATCCGTTCTTCTAACCCGTCAAAGCCGAAGATCAGGGCTTGCGACCTCTTGTGCTCCACGACGCACTTCACCATGTCCGCGGTGTCGTCCGCTTCCAGGGGCGGGGCCTCGTCGTCGCGCTTGACCCTGACCGTGAAACTTTTGGCGGACTCCGCCTTAATAATAGTGCTGCGTCGGGCCGCCTCCATGGCGCGCTCGGCCGAACTTTTCTTTTTAGCCGGAGATCCTGTGACATCGTTCAAGGGCACGACCTTCTTGGGATCCTTCGGTGCCTCTGCTTTCGTGAAGGCCGCGTTCTTCTTGCCCAGGCCTTCGCTCATGGCGGCCGCCCGGGCTGCGATGCGTGAACGCCTCGGACGCTAGCGCCCAAGTATAATACGAGCTCCGCACACGCTGCGCGGTCTCAGAGACGTCTGCCCAGCAGCTAGCAAGCCTGCCTATGCAAGGCTGCCCAGCTCGCACCCGTGGTTGCCCTGGCAGGGATTCGCACGGCTGCGCAGTTCACCGATGCGACCAGTGGCCGCCTATTGCCTGCAGATACAGCCGGCCGCGCGGGGGCCCCGTGCAGCATCCGCGGCGCTAGCTGATGTTTGCTTTACCCGCACGTTTTTTAATGCGAGAAGTCGAGTCCCGCCTGGATCGAGTTGTGTGGCAAGTACTACCTCGCGCAATTCGGAGAAGAGTCCCCCACGCCGGCGAATTTTGGGCAGCGTCGTGCAGTGCCGTCGAGCGCAGCGCATGCGACCTGCCAGACCGCGGATCAAGACGTTGTAGCCCGGCATTCATCAAACGAGACATAAGAGAACGTTTGCTAAGCGTTGTGGCTGCGCTTTTTGCTGTTGCGATATAAGCACAGCCAACCACAGCTTTGGACAGGTGTCGCACGCGTGCTGCGCAATCAGAATGCGTCGAAACGGCAGCACGCCGTCGCCGACGGATGCGACCGCCGCGATCGCGCATCCAGATGATGCGACCGCGAAACCCGCTGCGCCCGCGAAGGACCTGGCCCCCGCGCCGCCGTGGGTCTGCTACCTCGTCGCGGTGGCGTACATCTACCTCTGCGACCAGGGAGTTGAGCACTGCTTCCGCCTCCAGGCGACTGGTAAAACAGACGTCCCCCATCTCACGGTCGAGTGGTGTATTTTGCTCGTCGTGTATTCGATCGAGACGCGCCTCGCGTGCGCGGGCCGGACGACGCTCTACAAGTGGAATCGGCAGAACTTCCTGGAGCACCACCTGCCCCTCGTCGTGGCGAGCGTGCTGTATCTGGCCCTCGGAGTGGATCCAGCCATCCATCAGGAGTGGGCATCGTTGACGCTGGCCATCTCCTTCATCGAGGCCTCGGCGGCGTTACTCGTGCACCACCCCTCCGACCGGTGGTACGCGTTCCGACTCGGCATGAACACGATTGTCCAGCTGGACCTCCTGGGCGCCGACCTCTGGTCCTACTGGCGGCACGTGTCGGGGGCGGCCGGCGGCGGCGCGCGGACCTGGGCGTCGCTGATCCTGACGCACGTCCTCCTTGCGGCCGTGGCGACGCACGTGCGCTACGGCCTTGGCATCGTCCGCGCGATCCGGCGGCGGGGGCGCGCCGAGCGCGAGCTCGCCATGGTCGGGGCGCTGGTTATGCTGGGGGTGGGGTTGTTTATTTTGCCGTGGTAAGTTGTTGTGCTGGCTAATTTTCTGCGACCACTGGTGGGAACTGGAGAGCCCGCACGCCGGCGAGCGCCGCGTTTATCTCCGAGTCGTCGTGAAACGTGTAGAACGCGTGATGCCCCGACGAAGAACCGGGGGAAGAAGACCGTGTAGCAACGACCGCGACCCTTAGTGGAGCGTACTGACCGGTGCGGCCACTTAGGTTTGCCCTGTTGCAATTGCCAAGTTCAGGTCCTGCGGCGAGCCTCCAAACTTGCCGCTGCGACTCCACGAGTTGGAATTCGTGATAGCTGTGCAGCTCATAATAGCTTCCTCTATCACCTATCTACGACTACGAGCCGCCAGCGCGCCGCAAAACGCCTCGCCGCCGCGCAACAACGCCCGAAGACCATGTCTGAAGTAGAGGAGACAAAGCCCGAAGTCGCGGCCGTCGTGGCACCCGCGCCTGCGCAGGAATCCGCGCCAGAAGCGCCGGAAGCCGCGCCGGAGGCCGCGCCGGAAGCCGCGGCGGTGGAGGTGCCAGCCGCTCCCGCCGCCGAGGAGCCCGAGCCCGAGCTCACCGAGAAGGACCGCCTCGGCAGCGCGACGATGATCACCTTCCCCGACCGCGCGTTGGGGGTGTCGGTGGAGGCGGACGAGAGCGGCCCGGTCTACGTCGCGTCGGTCAAGACCTTCTCGGCAGCGCGCGGCCGCGTGCGCGCCGGCGACGTCGTCGCGCTCGTCGACGGCAAGGCCGTGCCGCAAGTGCGGGACGCCGAGGGCTGGGCCACGTTCGTGGCAGGCCTGAAGGAGGGCCCGCGGCCGCTCGAGATCGCCTTCGCGCGGCCGCCGCGCGCCCCCAAACCCACTGGAGGCGCCGCGAGCGGCGCGCGGGCGACGCGGCCCCGCGCGAAGCGAGCCCGCGACGCCGACGACGGCTACTCGGACGAGGACAGCGACGACGCGAACATGCGCGCCGCTTTAGCGGCGTCGCGGCGCGACGCGGGCCCCGCGCCTGTCGGGCGGCTGGCCGCGCCGGTCAAGGCCCAGTCCACGCGCAAGAAGTACTGGCGCAAGCTGGTGTCAGACGACCTGGCACCGCGTGATGCGCCCCTGAAGTTCGTGTGGCCGAACCCCAAGGCGCACTTGACCTCGAAGAGCGGCCGGAAGACGGCCATGAGCTACGAGACCTACTCGCCGGCCACGTCGGTGTCGGAGTTTTTTGCCTTGGGCGGCCGGCCCGACGACTTAGCTTATGACCTCGCTCGAGGGTTCGTGGTCGTCGTGGACATGGTGGACGGGCCGCCGCCGATCAAGAAGGCGCGCGGGGCCGCGGCGCAGGCGCGGGCCGCCGCCAACTTGGAGCCCTATGTAGAGCCGCTGCCGCCGGCGGTCGCGGCGGCGCCCGTGCTGACGGAGGAGAGTGCTGTTGTGGTCACGGCGGGCGAGGACGACAAGGGCCCGACCGTCGCCGACCTGGCTCTGTACCTCGCGTCGCGCGGCGCGGCTGCGAGCTTGGTGGACGGCTGGACCGTGGGGAAGAACCCCCGGGGTGACACGATCTTCACGGACCCCATCTCGGGCCGCGTCTTCCGATCGAAGCCCGAGGTCGCGCGCTTCCTGGGGTGCGGGCCGCCCTAGGCGCGCTGCGCCTAAGTATTGCTGACTACCACCAATATTGGCACTGGCAGTGGACCAAAGCTGACTACACATGTTTAGTTAAGCGGCACCCCTTCCCCGTAGCGGGGCAGTGTCCCCACCCTCGGCCCTGACAGGGCCGAGCTGCGGTCCGCGTCGACCCATATACGCCGTCGACGCAACCTGGCACCTGGCGCGTGAGGATGTCGCACGCAGTTCCTTGGCGCTAAGGAGCCCGCCAGTCGCCGTCAAGGTACGAGCTTTTGAGCAAGCTCACGCGGCGGCGGGCGGCCGAATGATGGGCCGCTTGGCCCCCTGCCCCCCCCGGTTCCGAGGCGTCTTCTTCTTCTTCTTCTTCGTCGCATTCGATGGCTTCTTGGGCTTCTTCTTCTTGGGCTTCTTGGCGGCGCCGATGCCGGCCCTCCGAAAAATAGAGCCGTGCGTATTGAGGTAAGCCAAGAGCGCGACGGGCGTGTCCGCCTTCTTGGCCCGGGGCCCCTTGCGCGGGTCGTAATCTAAAAACGCCTGGAACTCGGGCGACTCCCGCCAGGTGCCCGCCCGGCGGTCCGGCCTGGGCGCGCCGAACGTCCGGTCGAAGGCCGCACGCTCCACGAACAGCGGCAGCGGCGGGCGTTTGGGCGGCGGCGGCGGCTCGTCGGCACTTACCGGCGGCGGCGGCCCCGCCCGGGCCAGGCGCTCGGTGACGCTAGTTTCGTCGTCGCAGTCGACGTAGAGCGAGCCGAAGCGGACGCCCCGCTTCGTCTTGGCCTTGCCGCGCCGGTAATACAAGGTCTCGCAGCGCAGGGGCGCGCCGTGCGCCGTGGCCTGGGCCACGTGTGCGCTCGCCGCGGCGGCGTCGACGTGGGGCGGGAAGTTGCGCACCACGAGGCGCACGGGCATTTTGAGCTGTGAGAGCCCCTTTGCAGCTGGCTGCCTTTTGAGCGCTGTCGCTGCGGCGCCGCGTCTGCGGGCACGAATGAAGACGTACAGATGCCCGCACCAGCACCGCGTATCGGCGCAGAGCACTGTACAGGTAAGATGTGCTCACTGAATTCAGCTGAACCCGCACATTTAAACCTGCGCCGAAAATTATTTTTGACCGTCGACCAGCGCAGCGCCTCACACGGCAGGATCCGCCGAGCCCCCGGCTCTCCCGGCTCCTCTGTACGCCACCGCGCGCCCGGCGCAGCGAGAACGGGCGCACGCTCGCCCCAGAATTTGAAACCAGCGAAAGACCTGCCAGTGCGCGGTGCGGCGCCGGCCATGGCGGAGCCCGACGACGCCTTCTCCTGGGACCGCGACGACAAGGCCGAGGCGCTGCTCGGCGACTCCATCAACACGAACGACGAGACCGAGGAACTCGGGAATTTGACGCTCGGCCAGCTGCGGCGCCAGCGTGAGCAGCTCGAGGCCTCCGTGGACGTGGTTGGCGACACGCGCCGGGTGACGCGGGATTCCAGACAAACGCTCAAAGCCATCGCCTGGAGGGTCTTCCGGGAAAAGCTGACCCTGATCGGGACGATCGCGTGCCTCCTCGTGATCGATTTTGGGCTGGCCTACCGGCTCGTCTCGAACCGCGGCCGGCTCTAGCCTCCACGCCATCGGGCGGCGCCGCTCCAGGAACCCCACTGTATTTGTAATCATTTATTTCAATCGGCGAGCAGCCCGTTGTCCCGCGCGAACTCCCAGTACTCCGTGTGGAACGGCGAGGGGTCGGGCATGCTGATCTTGCGCCCGTCCGCCGCCTCGGATTTGGACAGGGCGTCCGTCGAGATCACGTAGAAGAACGCGTTCCGGTAGGGCGAGGAGCCGCTGCACGACGCGAGGCGGTTGTCCGTCTTCGAGCGCATCTGGGCCGCGGCGTAGGCCGCCATGCGCTCCTCGTACCCCGCTAATAAAGTGACGGCCAGGTGGCCCCGCAGCCCCCGCTGGATCTCGTACAGCATGTCGTCGACCTCGTCCCCAAAAAACTCGTGCACCTCCGAAAGTGGCACGTGCTTGTGCACCGCGCCCACTAAATTATAAGCGCTCTCGAACACGACGGCCTCGATCATCTGGCGCCGCCAGTCCCGGTGGAAGAACTCCTGCATGTGAAAACCCGCTCGCCGACACCGGTCGGCCACGGCGCCCGCCCACTTGCCCGTCACACAACTTTCCGCGGCGAACTTGGCCTGGCCCATGGCGTCCTCGCCGATGCTACACCGATCGTCTTCGATCTTCCCGAACTCGTTCAGGCCGTAGTAGAGCACAGCCTGCGTCTGGCGCTCCAGCGCCAAGCCCCGCTTTTTGAGCGTGGGCTCGATCATGTCGCCGCGCTGCAGGAACACGAGGTCGTCCTTATTTTCGTCCGGCACGGCGTCCAGGGCTCGTTCCAGGTTTTTTGAAGCATCTGGCGACATGCAGATGACGTAGATGGGGTACTCGCCCGCACTCAGCGCCTGGTCATACTTTTTGCGCGCGTCGCTTAATTGTGCGACGCTCTTCAACTTCTCCTCCTTGTCGACGGCGCCGTCCAGACTTGCGATCTTCTCCTCCAGGGCCGCGACTTCGGCGCCCAGCGCCTCGGCGTCCGCGCCGCTCTCCGCGCCTTCGAGTTTGTCCGGCAGCGCGTCGCCGAAGTTGAGTCTTAAATCCGGCGTGCCCGGCGCCAGCGCCGCGTAGGCGTCGGCGAACACGTCGCCTTCTAAACCAAGAACAACGCCCCCTGTGTCGTCCAGGCGCTCGTTCACAATGCCGCTTAGCATGTTGTGGTAGTCCTTGATGGCGTTGGCGTCGGACCAGACCGCTTTAAGCTGGGTGCTGCTTCGTCGCAGCGCCATGGGCGGCGCCAGCGCTGCCGCCGTCGCGAGCACGAGTGATGTGCGGAGCATGGCTGCTGATGCTTAGACCAATTGACAGCGATGTGCACGACGTGTTGCGTAGATCGACGTCGTGGTGACGTGCGAATGCGTCGGAAACTAACACTGGCAGGGCCCAGGGTGCAAGGATGCGCATAAAAACGGTGACGTAAATCGAGAGCGTAAAACCCGTGCATACGGGTTTTTGCGTGCCAGCTCGATTTCAGTGCAAGAACGTGGAGGCAGCCTCACGCCTCACTTAGGACCTCGAGAGCTTGCATCAATCAAATCTAACGCCACCGCGGTCGCTGCTGCCGCTTTTTTTTGCTTGCATCGATCAACTTTACACCACGCCAGCAGTGCGCTGTGCGGCGCCGCTGTCCGTCGTCGATCAACTTCACACAGCGACAGCTAAAGACCACGCTCGCATTCGTCATGCGCTGCCTCGCTCTTGTTACTGTCCTCAGCGGCGTGGCGACGGCGTGGGTCGGCGCGCCGCCGGCGCGGCCACAGACGCTGCAACTCGCGAAGAAGCGACTACGGGAAGGGAAGGGCGGGAAGAAGGGCTCGCGCCTCCAGGAAATGCGGGAGGTCTCCGGCGCGTCAATGGACGCGACGGAGCAGTGGGCGGCGAACCTGGAGCAAAGGCTGGACGCGGTCGCCGCGGACGGCCCTCGGGACGAGAAGGCGCAGAAGGTGCTGGACCTGTGCAGCGAAGAGAACCGGGACTTAGAAGCCATCGACGCGGCCGTGGCGGAGCTGGCGACGCTGCCGGCCGTGGCGAGCCCGGCCGTCGCGAGCCAGGGCGACTGGCGGCTCGTCTGGGCCAAGAGCGACGAGGGCGTGGGCTTCGTCGGGACGGGCCTGCACCGCGTGCCTTTGGCCAACCTGGAGGAGCAGTTCCTGAGTTTAAAGGCGGACCGGACGTGCGCGTTGACGGAAGTTATACGGGTCCTAGGCCCTTTCCCGAACGTCAAGAACCTCCTGACGGGCACGGCCTCCGTCGGCCCGGGGTCCCTGGCCCTGAAGTACACCAAGGTCATCGACGGGACCGGCGCGGAGCTCACGTCGTCCCAGGCGCGGTCCGTCAAGCTGCGCCTGGCGGCCCTCTCCACACGTTTATTGGTCGTCGCGGCGGCCTCGGCCGACGGCGACGACTGGCTGGTCTTCGAGCGCGAGGACGACTTCGAGGGCGCGCTCAAGGCGCTGCGCGTGACGTCGAACATTCCAATTGAGGAGGAGGGGGGCGGCCTCCAGCTGCCGAAGATGCCGTGGGCGAAGGATAAATAGGTGTAGTGAAGTTCTCTGGGGTCCGATCCACGGGTACGCTGAGCGGGGAAGAATGCGGCGCGCGCGTTAGCAGCCGCGTCGGCAGCATGTAGGAGACGCCCTTTCCCTAGACCCTTTCCACGGGAGTCTCGCGGCGCATCGAACGGGCTACTAGTAAAAGTATTACAAACAGGTTGTCTCGAGCCGGCCGTGGTCCGTGATGAGCCGCCCTCCGACGCGTTCAAGAGAACCACAATCTCAGCCCAGCACCGCGCCCGTCGCCCGATCGATGACGGCCTCCGATTCTTGTAGCTCGAAGTTCTCGACGCTGTTGCCGCGGATGACGATCGTGCCGATGGGGTTCTTCTCCGTGAGGGAGATGAGCTCGACGCAGTCCTCGACGACCAAATTCATGAACTGGTCGTAGCCGCGGAGGTAGCCCGTCACTTTGCGCTTGCCCACTAAGCGGATGAGCAGCTTTTTCTCCATATATCTCTTGAGGTCGGGACCCTTCGCCGACATGGTGCTGTGTGCTTGCTTCTACTGTGCTGTGGTGATGCGGCGCGGCGGCGGCTGTTAGGCTGGCGGCGATGGCAAAAAATAGAGCGCGGCGCCATGTACGGGTTTTACTTACGGGTTTCTTGGACAGTCATCTAGTCCTAGCACCGTAACATCACCCGCATCCTGGACCCGACGCACGCTTCGCAGAGACTCCGGTCCGCAACTAGTCCTAGCACCGTAGCAACACCCGTATCCTCGACCCGACCCGCCGGGCCACCGCACGCCGTCACTGCGAACTAAACTATCTCCACTTAAACAAAACTAGCCCGTCGCCGCGGCGACGAGCCCGAAGGACAGGAGGCTCCCGAAGGACAACC
>Ga0302122_10000856_pt1 | contig 19044 bp, 10 predicted proteins | sample CB21_SCM_MG_FD_203115 | JGI IMG/M metagenome (GOLD analysis project Ga0302122, IMG submission 203115) | Marine microbial communities from Western Arctic Ocean, Canada - CB21_SCM | ecosystem: Environmental > Aquatic > Marine > Oceanic | place: Canada: Western Arctic Ocean | collected 2017-09-28
AGGCACTCCGCCGCGGCCATGGGCACGCGGCCCACGCCGCCGCACGTGATGCACTTCCGCGGCGACATCGGGACCTCGATTCTTTCTTCGTCGTCCGAGGACGAGGACGAGGACGATGACGCGCCGCCGCGCGCGGCCTGGCGCTTGGCGGCGAGCAGGTGCAGCAGGTCGCGCGCGGCGCTCGCGGCCCGACTCGCGTTCAACCGGTCCTGGCGCCGGCTGGCCGCGAACGCGGCGCGCCACGCGGCCCACGACTCGTCGAGGCGCCGCCGCGTCGCCTTGCCGCGCGTGACGGGAAATTTCGCCACGCACCGTTCGAGCATCGCGCGCCGCCGCCACCGTGTCAGGCGGGCGCGCCACCAGCGCTGCGCCGCGCCGGCCAGCCGCTTGCCGTGTCTCGCGTCTCGCAGCCACCTCAAAAAAACGCGCGCCCGGACCCCGTGGCGCCTGCGCGGGAGATTGTCGCGACGACGGTACGACGATTCGATGCGAAGGGACGCGGCCGACGCACGCGATCGCGAAGAAGCACCGCGCGCCGACGCGCGCCCGCCGCAGCCGCGCGGCAACGCGGCGCCCGCGGCGCCCCCGCAGGGCCCGCTGCGCCGCCAGGCACGCCTCCGCGCGCGTCCGGCGGCGCCGCGCCCGCATCCGCCGCAACAACCGCTTCGCCAACCACCGCCGCGCGAGGCGCTGCGCCAACAGAACGGCCGCCACGAGCCGCCGCAGCCGCAGCGCCCGCCCGCGGACGTACGCTTGGAGCGCCACGGCGGCCTTGTAATTCCGCCGCGTCCGCGTCCGCGCCGCTCTCCGCCGCCCCAGTACACCGCGCCGCCGCCGCTGCCAGGCGACGCACGCGAGCGTCTCCAGCCGGCGCCGCTGCACCCGTCTTATTGCTTCGGCGATGAGCGGCTTCGCGATGCGACTCGCGTGCTCGTGCGTGATGCGCCGGCGCCGCGCGCCCGTGCTGTAGGGGTCCGTGTGCGCGACGCCCTTGTCCTTGCGGGGGTGGCCCTCGAAGCTCTTGGGAGGAGCCGCGTACGGCTCCCGCGCCAGCCACGAGTCTAGCGACGGCGGCTGCGGCTCGTTGCCGGAGGCTGAGGGCGCCATCGCCGCGAAGGGCCGCGCGGGTTCCGGCGTCGGCTCCTGGTCGGCCCGCAGCTGCTTGGCCGCCGCGGCGGCGCGCGCGAGGCGCTTTTTACGGGCGGCGGCGGGGTCATCCACGACCGGCGGCGCCGGCGCCGGCGCCGCCGCCAAAGGGGGCGGCGCGAAGCCCAGCTGCCGCGCGAGCTGGGTGCAACTCTGCATGCGCTGCATGACGTAGGCCTGGCCCTTCCCTTGCAGCGCCAGGCCGTTGCAGCTGATGAGCTGGGCCTCGACCACGGCGCCGGCTCGCCTAGCGCGCGCCTCGGACGCCGCGTCGACGTACCCCACGACGGTCAGCGCGCCCGAGCGCCACTCGAAGCGAATATTCGCGGGCTCGCCCGCCTTCAGGCGCAGCATCGCGGCGGTGCCGAGCTCGGGCGAAGTTCGTCGCGGTCGCCCGACATCGCTCCTCGGCGGCAGCGCGTCGAGGCGCGGCGCCCGCAGCGTGCGCTGGAGCTCGGTTGTACTTGCGCCGGTCAGGCCGGAGAGCAGCTCCTCGGCCTCGCGGACCTGCTCGTCCTGCCAGGGCTGGATGCCGCCCCTCCTCGGTCGTCGCGGCGGCATGTTGACGACAATCAATGCCGCGATCCGTGCGGATGCCGCCTTTCAATCAATGCGATCTGGGCAGCCCACCCGCTCTCTGCGTCCAGCTCTGCGCCCTTCGGTTTGGAGGTGCTAAATTCGAACCCGCACGGTACGCCGAGAGAACTGGAACGACGTAGTATCCTGTCTCTGGCGCCTTCGACTTGTCGCGCAACGACAAGATCGCACGCAGGTACGGGTTTTTCAGTGATAAAATTTGTCGGACCCACAGCGCGGGCGCTGCGTGGACGTACGAGTGCTTTGCGAACAGCACACACGTATCTTACAGCACATCTGCTACATTTGTGGCCAGTTGGAGCATCGGTGTGACCGATAGCTCAAAAAACAAGCAAGCGCAGCTGCGGTTTCACCGCAATCATGCGCGGCGCCGCAGCGATGCGCGTCATACTTCTGGCGACGGTAGTCGCCGCGTACGAGTACGATTTCGACGACCCCCACGCGCAGCACACGAACGCGGCGATCCGGTTTGATGGAGAGGGCCGGCGCGACGAGAGTCGGCGGGCGTTCGAGGCCGCGGCGCGGTTCACGCCCACGACGTCCACGTTCGTGAACGTGGGCGTGTGCTACATGCGCATGGCGAGCGCGACGGGGCACCGGGGCCGCAAGGTCGAGCTGTACACTTTATCCAGGGACCGCATGACGCGGGGCGGCGAGCTCATCCAGGATGACGAGGACACGAGATTGTACAAGGAGAACTGGGGCCATTTGATGCGGAACTTCGAGATCGAGCACGTGCCGCTGGCGGCCGAGATGGTCGAACCGGATCCCCAGGCGTGCGGCGCGCCGCCGCCCGACATCGACGACCCCATGGCGCGTAAACGGGGGGAGGCGACCGCCTCGGACCGGGACGGTTTGCTCTTACACCGCGTGCCGGCGCCGGTGGGCGTGCCGTTTCCGCGGATCAACGCGAGCGACCTGGACGCGTACACTCACTTCAAGGAACGGCGGGACCCCTTTGTGCTACTCGGCGCGACGGAGGACTGGCAGATCGTCAAGCGCGCGGAGAATGGGTGGCGCTGGCTCGAGGATTTGGGAGAAAAGTGGCCCTTAGCTGTGACGGACTTTTACCCGCATAACATGCTGTCTCACGCGCGCCAGGCGCCGTATTTGACGCGGCTGAAGCGTGCCGTTGAGGAGCTTAAAGTCAAGCCGGGTCCTAGTCAGGACTCCAAGTTCCGCTACGAGAGTAGAGGCGGCGCGCTGCACGGGCGGTACCTGCACCTGCAACTGACGCCCAGGCAATGGCGCGCGTTAGAAGCGCAAGGAGACATCCAGGAGGAGCGGCACACTCATTTAGAGAACGACGCTTGGCTAAAAAAGTGCCTGGGCTATCCTTCCTCGTCAGTGTCAAGTGAATATCACCTCAAAACGCACTGGAAGATATTGTTGGTGGGTGCCAGAGGCGCGGGCATGTTCAACCACTCCGATTCTTTACAGACGTCGTCGTGGCACCTCACGGTTTCTGGCAGGAAGTGGTGGTACGTGTGCGGTACGCTGTCGAACGAGACCTCCTCGAAATGTTTTGAAGGTGTAGTTAAACCGGGCGAGGTCTTGTACTACGGGCGGGGCTGGCACCACGAGACCCAGAACCTGGACGACCCGACCATCACGCTGACGGACACGGCGGTGCACGCTCAGAATTACCAAGCCGTGGCCTCCAAATTGTACGGCGAGTGCACGCGGGAAGTCTTGGATTTCAAGTTCTCGGGCGCGTTGTGCGACGCCCTCGATTCGTGCTACCACGTCTTCCACGAGCTCTTCGGGTCGTCAGCAGAGCCGTTCTCCATCCGGCGGCCGTGGCGCGACGTCGCTTCTCCGGACTTGATCGCGCGGCGCGACGCGGCCTCGCCGGACGAGAACAACTACGACGGGCGGAACTACATCACGGAGTAGCCTCCCTTGTGTGTAATGTTGACTATGTGTATTGGCAGTGAGCCATCAGGCGGGTTTCGAAATCGAAATCGGTTTCGTTTTTGGGGCGGGTTTTCGCATCGGCCAAAAATTAGCCATTTTGTGTTCCACTCCAAGCAACCCCTGCAAAGCCAAACTCCGTACTGGGTTTGCCTTTGCCTGCAGCGCAGCTCTCGCCGCGCCGCGTACAGCTCCGCTCCCGCGCCCGGACGGTGGGCCCAAACCTCCGACAGCAGCCATTGCCTGCATCGCGCTGCAGCGCAAGCTTTTGCCTTCTGTTAAGGAGGTGGAGCTCATTCCCGCGACCCAAGGACCGGAGGACCACGCCAGTACACCCGCACGCACGATGCCGCAGACCTCGAGCGCGAAGACGCTCTGGGCCGTGTGCGGCTACATGGCCTGCTCCGCCACCTTATTGATCGGCAACAAGTACGCCGTGTACAAGGTCCCCGCGCCGAGCTTCATTCTGTGGGCGCAGCTGTTCGGCACCGCCGTGGCCGTGAAGACCGCCCACTTAGGTGGATTAATAAGCCACTTAGATGCCCTGGAAGCGGACAAGTTGAGGGCCTTCTTCCCCGTCGCGCTCATCTTCTGCGCGACGATCTTCACGAACATCAAGTCGTTGGAATACGCGAACGTCGAAACTTTTATGATCTTCCGCTTCTCGACGCCCATTTGCATTTCGATCGCGGACTACGTGTTCCTGGGGAGGCACTTACCCTCAGCTAGGTCCTGGTTATCTTTGGTGATGCTCTTATTAGGCGCCATGGGCTACGCGTTGACGGACGCTTCATATATTGTCAGGGGCTACATGTTTTGTGGACTGTGGTACGCCATCTTCTGCTGCGACCAGATCTATCTGAAGCATATTACTTCTACCGTCAAAATGGAGAGCAACTGGGGCCGCGTCTTGTACTCCAACTTACTCGCTTCGTTACCGTTGTTCTTCATGGCTCTAGGGGAGCAGGAGGCCATCCAGAACGCGGACACGGAAGGTTTGATGGTCATTGGGGTGACTGTAGTGTTGGGGACGGCGATGAGCTACTACGCGTGGCTCGCGCGTTCGTTGGTCTCGGCGACGCTCTTCACGATCCTCGGCAACGTGTGCAAGGTCGTCTCGATCGGCATCAACGTCTCGTTGTGGGACAAGCACGCCTCGCCCTTCGGCATCGCCTGCCTCATGTTCTGCCTCGTGGCCGCCTACTTCTACAAGCAGGCGCCCCTGCGCAATCCTGCGCCGGAGCTGCCGAACTAGGGGGTGGTCGGTGGCGTAAGGTTCGGTTCGTGGGGCTGAGACCCAGCGGCCGCCAGATAAGTAAGCACACAAACCAGTTACTCACGCGTCCTCCACCTCCGTCGCATCCCAGAGCGCCTCCGCCACGGCGGCCCAGCGCCGCGCCTCGCGCCGCGCGGCGTCGGCGCGCGCGCGCAGGGCGGCCGCGTCCGCCGACCTGGCCTCGGGGACGCGCAGGAGCGGCCGCAGCACGGCACACGGCACGTCGCCCGGTGCGTCGTCGGCGTCGCGCTGCAGGCTATTCGCGACGGGCGGCGCCGGGACCCGGGGCAGCCACGCCAGGGCCCGGACGGGCGGCGCGCCGGGCGCGAGCTCGATGCGCCGGATCTCCCGCCTAGCGGCAATGTCCCAGACCCGTAATGTCCCGTCCACCGACGCACTCACGAACGTCTCCGCATTGAACGCGACGACGCCCACGACCCTCTGGGCGTGGCCGTCATACGTCGCCTGCTGCAGCTGCGGCTCCTCGCGCTTTGTCAATGCATGCGCCCAGGCGTCCAGGTCTAGCCGTAAAATGGGCCCCTCCTCCGTGCCCACTAGTAAAAACGAGTCCAGGGCATCTATCGCCAAAGCGGAGGGCGCCCCGCTCAGAGAAGCCTGGAAGACCTTGCGCCCGCCGCACAGTTCGCGGCCGTACACGCTCCGGTCGCACGCGACGGACCAGCACCGCCCGCCCTGGACCACCAACGCCACGACCGGTAACGCATGGTCGCTCCAGTCGTCGTGCAGGGGCGCGAAGGCGTCGCGCGCGCCGTGGCATCTCTCAGCATCGCCCGCCGTCTGGAGGCACCAGGGCCGTACCAAGCCGTCGCCGCCGCCCGAAATAAGGTAGTCTCCTCTCTCATCAATTGCTAAAGCCGTGACGCCCCTAAAATGGCCCTCCCAGCACCGCGCGAGCCGACCGCTCCACAGCTCCCAGAGGTAGAGCCGGCCGCTGGCCGCGCCGCCCCCGACCAGCCACAGCCCGTCCGGCGTGATCGCTACCGCGCCCAGCTTCTCGGGCACGCGACTACTTAGGGCGCACGCGTTCTTGCCCAGGGGGCCCCCGGCGACGCTGGCGTCCTTGGAAGCGGCAGCAACGACGAGCCCGCCGTTCGCCGTGATGCAGCCCGGCGCCGCAGTCAATGCCAGCGACGCGCGCGGCTGGTAGGCCTCGAGGTCCACGCTGATGAGCGCGTCGTCCGTGGCGCACACGACGTGCGCGCGCTTCGGCGCGAGTCTCCGCCAGGCGTCGTTCGCGTCGTCGTGTGGCGCCGCGGTTACCGGTTCCGGCGCGTCTAATGTGCCGGTGACGCCCGTGCTCCGGTCGACGGCGTGCACCGTGCGCCGCGTGCTGGCGCTCTTGGTCATGCTGTACCGCTGTGGCTGCACTGCTCTGTGGCAGGTGTACAAAAGCTTGCCACCGTCGTGCTAATTCGAGGCGTGCGAGTTGGTAGCGGTGCAATGTGTCAAGATAAAGCCCTGCCGTCTGCAGCCGCTCGATGTGCTGCTCGCTCTCACAAGTCGTCGTTTTGCAAGCCGTCCGTCGCTCTGATCCTGCACCACTCGTCCCGTGCTAAGCGTCGTGCTACGATTAGAGAGCGGTAGAGAGTCGTTCTCCAAAACGAGCCGAAAACGGGTTTCGGCGCTGTAGCAGTAGGTTGTCGCTGAAGTGCAAGTGCTGGCAGTGTCTACAGACGCTGCAGGGCACCGGTTCGTACTCCGAGCAGTGCTTACACCTCGCCAGTGATCGTGGCAGTAGTGGTTGTTGCGTATACTCAACTACGTGTTAACACCATGCTCATGAGAAGCCTGCTCTGCGTGGCGGGCGCGACGGCGCTGCTCGCGCCGCGCGCGCCGAAGACGTCCGTCGCGAGACCCGCGGCGGTCGCGACGGCGGAGCGCACGGCCGTCGGCGGCGCCGCCCTGAAGCAAGCCTTTGACACCGCCAAGGACGACGGCCGGGCCGCTCTGGTCGGCTACCTCACCGGCGGCTACCCCAAGAAGGAGGAGACCGTCGATTTACTCTTAGCCCTGGAAAAGGGCGGCGCGGACGTCATCGAATTAGGCGTGCCGTTCACGGACCCCATGGCGGACGGCGCCACGATCCAAGTGTGCAATGAAGTCGCGTTACAACAAGGTGTCGGGTTATTACAAAGCTTGGACATGGTCAAGCAGGCCCGCGCGAGTGGTCTGGAGACGCCTGTTGTATTAATGGGGTACTACAACCCCTTCCGCGCTTATGGTCTAGAGAAATTAGCCACGGACGCGGCGGCGTGCGGCGTCGATGGGTTCATCATCGTGGACTTACCGCCCGAGGAGGCCGCTCTCGAAGGTGTCCTGGAAGCGTGCCAGAACGCCCCCGGCGGCACTTTAGGTTATGTCCCCTTAATCGCACCCACGACAACCGACGCGCGCATGTCCTACCTGGTCGACGCCGCAAAAGCGACGGGCGGCGGCATGATCTACTGCGTGTCGGTCACGGGCGTCACCGGCACGACCTCCGCGACCGTAGAAGACATCACGCCCTTCATGGAACGCGTTAGAAGTGCGGCGGGCGACGTGCCCGCGGCCGTCGGGTTTGGCATCTCCACGCCTTCCGACGTGGCCGGTTTCGCTCCTTTAGCGGACGGTGTTGTTGTTGGAAGTGCGATCATTCGCCAGATGGACGCGACCCGGGATCTCGCCCCCGCTCAAAGAGCTTCGGAATTGGCCGCCTTCGTGGGGACCTTATCCGTCGCCACGAAGGCCGCCAGACCGAGCGCCCCGACCGGCGCCAAGGCCACCGCTGCCGGTTTTGCGCAGACGTCGCTCCCGGACCACTTTGGGGCCTTTGGCGGCCGGTACATCCCCGAGACGCTGGCGGCGGCCCACGCCGAGCTGGAATTGGAGTACGAGAAGGCCATGGCGGACCCGGCCTTCCACGAGGAGCTCGCGTTTTATCGCAAACAGTACATCGGGGGGCCCACGCCGTTATACAAGGCGGAGCGGTTAAGTGAGGACGTGGGCGGCGCGACCATCTGGTTTAAGCGAGAGGAGCTCGCGCACACGGGCGCGCACAAGATTAATAACGCCGTCGGGCAAGCTTTGCTCGCGAAGCGACTGGGCAAGACGCGCATCATCGCGGAAACGGGCGCCGGCCAGCACGGCGTCGCCACGGCCACGGTGTGCGCTCTCTTAGGACTGGAGTGCGTCATCTACATGGGCGCCGTGGACTGCGCCCGGCAGTCGCTCAACGTGTTTCGCATGAACGTCTTGGGCGGGAAATGCGTGCCCGTAAGAACGGGCGAAGCTACGCTCAAGGACGCGATCAACGAGGCCATGCGGGACTGGGTGACCAACGTCAGAGACACGCACTACTTGATTGGGAGCGCTATCGGTCCCCACCCCTTTCCCACGATCGTGCGGGATTTCCAGTCCGTGATTGGCAAGGAAGCCCGAGGGCAGTACATGGAGATGAACGACGGTGCGTTGCCGGACGCGATCGTCGCGTGCGTCGGCGGCGGCTCCAACGCCATCGGGATGTTCCACCCCTTCACCGGCGATCCCGACGTCGCGATGTACGGCGCTGAGGCCGACGGCGACTCCACGCAGGGTAGTGCGACGCTGGCGCGGGGCTCGCCCGGCGTGCTCCACGGCACGCGGACCTACCTCCTCCAGAACGAGGAGACGGGCCAGATCCAGGCCACGCACTCCATCTCCGCCGGATTGGACTACCCCGGAGTGGGCCCGGAGCACGCCTTCCTGAAGGACTCCGGACGGGCGGTCTACGAGGCCATCAACAACGACGAGGCCCTGGCGGCCTTCCAGAAGTGCGCCTCCACGGAGGGCATCATCCCCGCGCTGGAGCCGTCGCACGCCGTCGCGCTGGCCATCAAGGTGGCCCAGCGCCTGGGCAAGGGCAAGAACGTCGTGGTCAACCTGTGCGGCCGCGGCGACAAGGACATGATCACGGTCGCTAAGGCCCTGAACGTGAACCTGGACGACTACACGCCCACCGACGGCAAGTGGGAGTCGTTCACGGGCCGCATCGGCTACGAGGGCAAGGATGTCTAGTCGGCGCCGCCCCCACCTAAGTACTCACCCTATGCTGCGACCTTTCGCGAGTCGCATGCCGGCAAGCAGTAGGTGCCACCCCAGTTAAGTAGACTTAAGAACTTTTCGTGGCTGGCCGGCCCCGACGGCGGCCTCTTTCTCACGAATGTGGTCCCCACCGCCGGCCGGGCGTGGATGTCGCGGGCGAGGGCGTTTCGCGCGGGTAGTCGTGGCCGCGCCAGCTTCCTCTGCCGGAGGGGCGGGCGTGGGCGCGTGCGTCGCGTGCCGGTAGCCGCGTCGCCGCCACTGCTCCTTGCCGCGGTACGGCCCGAGGCGGAACACGACGTGCAGGACGCCGCCGATCGTGAGCGCGCAGCCCAGGCCCGTCAAGAGGCGGAGGTAGCCGCGACGCCTCCGGCGCTTCGGGTCCGGCGGGTCGAGGCGTAACCGCGACGCGCCGGCGCACGCGCCGTAGGATTTCGTGAGCGGCGCCTCGTCGTCGTCCGAGGGGACGTCGACGTCGTAGTCCTCGACGATCATCTCTGGTCCATTAGCGCGCGCACTCTGCTGCGTTTTGTGGAATTTTACTTTGGGGACCAGCCGTCGCCTTGTGAGCAGCCCAGCGATGGCCGCAAGATGCCTTTGGGTCTACTACGTATTTGTAAAATTGGACTGGGCGTATGGAATTGGACAGGGCGTAGGGGGCACAATTTTGTTTTTGTGAATCCCGCATTTAAACCCCTGACCCGCACACGCGCGGCCTTCCCTGGAGTTTAGGGGGCTCTAGCCTGCAACCCGCACACGGGCTGTCAAAGAGGATATTATGATAAAGCCCAGGCATGACGGGCTAGTTTGAGTAAACGGGAGATACAAAAAACACACACAACCTAGGACCCCACCCCCGCCCCCGGCGGCGGCAGCTGGACCCGCATGTTGCCCAGCGCGATCTGCGCGTTGTAGTAGTCCTGCTTCGACCGCCGTCGTTCCTCCTCCTCCTCGTCGGAGATATCGTCGATCTCCGCCGCCAGGCTGTCGACGACGACGGGCCGGTGCCGGTCGTCGGCGGACGTCGTGTACGCCGGGCGCGCTTTGGAATAGGACGTCGTCCAGTCGTAGTCCTTCTGGCTGGACGTCTTGGTGACGGGCCGGCGCACGGTGGGAGGCCGCTTTCCTTCTCTGCGCCGCGCCGCGTCCGCGCGGATGTCTTGCAAGGCGCGCTCGACGCCCGGCGTCGACGCCGCCTCGTAGATCGACTCCCGGTCCGCATCGAACGTGTGTTTGAGAGCCTTGCCGTCCTTGGCGTCCTGGCGCCGCTCCAGCTTCCGTAATCGCTGCAGCTCCTTGTCGACGGCGCCCTGGATGGACGCGTCGCACTCCAATGCTTTGCGGAGGTCGCCCTTCGCACTTTCCCATTTTTGGAGATCGACCCGCACCTGGCCCCGCCGGAAGAAGGCCTTGGCGCTCCCCGCCTCGTTCTCCAGGACCTCGCTGCAGTTCGTCTCCGCCTCGCGGAAGGCGCCGCGCCGCCGCATCAGGAGCGCCTCGTTCAGCAGGAGCGGGTTCGACAGCGCCCGCAACTTATTATTCTCCGCGAGGTGGAGGTCGTGCGGGTCCATAACGCTGTCCTCCGGTTTCCAGAAGCCGAAGAGCCGGACGCCCTCGTGCCAGACGTGCTCGGCCCGGCGGAAGCGCCGCGCCCCGTACAGCGCCGCGCCCCGCGCCTTCAGCACGTGCGCGCGGACCTCCTTCTCCTTGAGCGAGGCCGTCATGGGGTCCCGGCTCTTTTTGGTGGTCTCGTCGACGGCCTCGACCGCCAACTCCAGGACAAGAGTCGGCAGGTCCCCCGCCCACGCGCCCTGGTCGCCGGCCCAGTAACGCGGCGGCACCACGCTCGCCTGCAGGTCGAGCGACGCCGAGTCCGGCAGGAGGCATTCGCCGGCGATCGTGCACCGCGCCACCGTGCCCTTCTTCACATCCATGAGACACGCAGCAAAGCCCTCGCTCAGGAAGCCATCACCCAGGCGCGCCTCGAAGGCGTCGCCCTCTGTCCCCAACCCGAACCAGCTCCGTTGTAAATCGTCGCAGTTGTGTATCGTTAATGAGCCGTCCACGACTCGCAGCGTTCCGCGGACGGTACATCCGGACGTCGGTGGCCGCGCCACCTGGGATCGGGACGTGGTCCGTAAGCGCCGCGTCCGCACGAAGCCCGCCGCCACCTTGATGAGCTCCTTCTCCGTCAGGATTTCGTGGACCTCGACTTCGACGACGAAGCCACCGTGGTCGAGCGTTTCGTAGGCGAGCCGCTCGCCGTCCTTCGTCCGCTTGAGGGCGTCGTCGACCGCGTGCACGTAGGGGGCCTTCTCCAGCACGGTCGGCCGGGGCACCATGAGCCACTCGTCGAGGCCGTCCGCGTCCCTCGCGTACGGGGGCGGTGGCGGCGCGGGCGCGTCCACCGTCACGAGTTGCTTCTCCACGACGCAGACGGGCGGCGCCGCGTCGCGCGCCGCGGCGAGCCCGGGCTCGTCGCCCAGGGGCCCGTCATCCGCGCGCCGCCAGACCTTGAACGAGGCGAGCACGCGCTGGCCCGGCCGCGGCGCCTCCCAGCCCGTTTGGTTCTGTGCGCTGAGGGACTTGGTGACGACGCGCATCGGGGCGTCTTTCGCGTCCATGTTGCGCCGGCGGCGGCGCGCTTGTTGTCGCACCAGAGAGGTGTGAGGAGGCGACTTGCTCTCCCAGGCAGCGGAGCTCTCCTTGCGCAAAAATATCAGCGACAGCGCGCGCAGTGGTCCGAGCGCCGCTTAAACAAGCCTTGATCGGTGGCCGGGCGTGCAAGGCAGCGCTATGTTCTTGTACTATGGCAAACTCTATGGCAAAGAGCGTCGCCGTACGGGTTTCTCACACGGGTTTTGCGACTGTATTGCCATATATTAATATTGCTAGCTGTATTGCTGCTCATTCTCGCGGATAAGCACAAGAAGTAAGTAAACATTGGTCACCTGACATTGCACATGTCGAAGAATCCGCGTGCTGCGCTATCGGAGGCACACTACCAAAGTTGCTAGCACAACGCCACCACCACCACGCAGACGCGGAGGAGACATGTCCACCTACACGCCCGCCAACATCAGCGCGGGCGACATCGACGAGGCGCGGCGCGCCTTGAGGCCCACGCCCCCGAACACGCCGCCGCGGCCGCCCGCGGCGACGGCAAAGCCCACGGCGCGGGCGCGGCTCGACCTCGAACTCGTGCCCGTGCTGCTCTGCGTCGCCCGGGTCGCGCGCGTCGCCGGACCGCGCCACGCGCTGGAGCTGGTCCTGCTCGCCGCGGGCGCCCGGCCGGGGAGCTCTGCGCCGGCGCTGGCGCTGCCGTGCGTGGCCACCGCCCTCTACGCGGCCACGCACGGCGCCGCGCGCCTAGAGTCGTTGCGGGCCGCGGCGATCGTCACGGCGGCCTGCGCGGCGGCCCCGGCCGCGCCCCTGCTGGCCGCGCTGGCCGCGTGCATTGCCCTGGTGGAGGCGCCCCGGAGCCTCGGCTGGTGCGTGCTCGCCGCGCTTCTCCAGGACGCGGCGCAACTGCGCCTGGCGCGGCGCGTGTCCGCGTCGCCGGCGCGGCGCGGCGAGCTGGACCTCGCGGCCCAGCTCGGGGCGCTCGCCGGCGTGCACGTGGCCATGGACCTGTGGCGGGGGGCCGTGCCCGCGCCGCAGCTCGCGGCGCGCGCGCTCCCGCTCGCCGCGTGGGCGGCGCTGCTGCGGACGCCGGCGAAGGACGACGAGGCCGCCTTCCTCGAGACCGTCTTCGACAAAGGGACCCGGGGCGCGCTGGCGCGGCGGTGCGCGGGCTACTACGGCGCGGCCGCGCTCGTCACGCTCGGCGCGACGTCCCAGGAACCGCTCGCGGCCCTGGCGCGCTTCGTGGCTCCGCGGCGGCGCCTCGGGCACGTCGCCTACTGGGCGCTCTGCGTGGGCGGCGGCGTCCGCGCGGCGGTGCGGAGCACGCTGCCGCCCGTCGAGCGCCGCAAGCTCTTCCACGCCCTCGTGCTCGTCCTCTTCGCGCCCGCGCGGGACGGCGCCCTCCTGGGCGTGGCGTTCGGCGGCGCCGCCTTCCTCCTGGTCGCGGCCGAGGAGGCGCGGGCCCGCCGCCTGGTGCGCCTGGACGCCCTGTACGACCGCTTCCTGGACGGCCGCGACGGGCGCGTCGCGCTGACGCACGTCTACCTGCTGCTGGGCTGCGCCCTGCCCCACTGGCTCCACCTGATGCTCAAGGCCGACGGGGCCGACTGCCTCGTGCTGCGGCTGGGCGGCGTCGCCGTCCTGGGCGCGGGCGACGCGGCGGCCTGCGTTGTCGGGCGGCGCTGCGGCGCGGGCCGGTGGCCCGCGTCGACCAAGACCTACGTCGGCTCGCTCGCGTTCGTCATGGCGACGCGCGCGTTCTTCTGCTGCTTCAACCCGATCTACGTGCGCGGCTGGGAGCTGGCGCTCGCCGCGGTGCTGGTCGCGTTCCTGGAAGCCACGGTTGCATCCGTGGACAACCTGGTGCTGCCCCTCTACTTTTCCGCGCTCGCGCTCTGCGCCGTCGCGGTGGACCGCGCGTCGCCATACCCGCTCGCGGAGCTGCTCCACGACCTGTAATTTGTTGTAATTACTACTGCCAGTGGGGCTCGCTACGTTCGGGAAGTCGGCAAGACCCGCGTTCGGCGCTTTACGAGCGCCAACAAGCCTACGTACCCGCCCGCGGGGGATATCCCCCCAACGCTTCCCTCGTCGACGCGCCTCCCAAACCCGAATTGGCCCACTGCGAGGCGCGTCGGGTGTCGGGCGACCGGCCGCGAAGCGAAGCGACAGACCAAAATACCAGACGAGCAGACGTAACAGAGCCCAGTAACGTGTACCAGCACAGTCCACTAAGTATCATTTGCCCTGGGAAATGACCAGAGAACAACAAGCCTTACCTTTTGCAGCTTGGGGATGGGAGAAGGGGGAGACGCGCGCACACAAACACTCACCCGCGGCGCTTCTTGCCCGCGGCGGCGGCTCCCCGCTTCTTGGGCGCGCCGCGCTTCTTGCCCTTCGTAATCACCTCCTCCGCGTCGGCGTCGCCCTCGTCGTCGGAGTCGCCCTCCTCCTCCTCCTCCTCCTCCTCCTCGTCTTCGTCGCTCTCCTCCTCCTCCTCCTCGGAGGAGGAGGAGGAGGACTCGGGCGCGGCGCGGCTCTTCGGCGGCGGCCGCGGCTTCTTGGCCGCCGGCTTCTTGGCCGCCGGCTTCTTGGCGTCGGGCTTGTCTAACACACCCGCCAATTGGGCGCGGGGCAGGTAGGCCGCTCCTTTCGCTTTGACGCGGGCCGAGCCGGCGTCGAAGTGGGCCCGCGTGAGGCGGTAGCCCCAGTGCTGGAGCGTCTGGCGCACGACCGGACTCACGGACGCGTCGTCGTAGGACTTCCCATCTCTCAGGCACTTGCCGATCAGGTTGGACTTCCAGCGGCCCTTGGTCCCGCAGCACTTGGACCACCGCGAGAGCTGCCGCCCGTCGTCGTCAGACCGGCGCCCCTGGAAGAAGCGGCAGTACCACTGGAACCAGCCGTAGGGGTCCTGGGCGTCCATCCAGCCCGAGTTCTCCCAGGCCTTGAGCCCGAACGCGTCGCTCTTGTCCACCTTGACGCCGCAGTTCACGCCGTACCGGTTCACGTCCTTCCGGTACGTTTGCGAGGCGACCTGTTTTTTAATATCTAACCCTTCGAGCCACTCGGCCGGGTGCTCATTCCAGGCGTCCTTGTACGTGACGCCCGTGACGGTGGACGAGATGTCGCGGAAGTAGCCGCCGCCGAAGGAGCCCGCCCGGAGCACCTCCTGCGGCGACAGGTTGGGCAGGAAGTCCGGCGCGTCGTTGAACACAAACTCGCCCGTCTTCGACCGCGTCGGCAGGTCCTCCACGAGGCCGTCGCCGAGCGGGTTCTTGCCCACGAACCAGGCCGGCGGCTTCGGCGTCGCGACCTTGCGCGCGGCGCGCGTGGCGCCCTTCGCCATCGCTCGGAGGAGGAGGAGCGCGATTGGACGCGTCTTGTGGTTTGCGCTGCCGCTGGCGTGTCACTGCGAGCTCGACGTGCACGCTTGACGGAAACTATATGAGGCTGCTCTGCGGCAGTGGTGCTTTTAAAACGCTTTTATTGAAGCGTTCGTTTGCGTTTTGGCAGGAGACAAATTTACTACGACCGATGCTGTATATCCTTGAACCGTGCGCGGCTCTGGTGCTGCAAAGGACACAAATGCGGCGTCTTGGCACTGCTTTTTAGCGCGGTGACATGGTCGCACTCAGCCTCTTGAACATTTTGACAGACAACTCCTTAAAAGAGCTATGCTGCACGCAGCAGCCTGTCTGACGGAGAATACGGCCCCAAAAGACGCATGGGAGAGAATTTTGTCGCGACGGGTTTTTCGTCTAATCGGGCACGACAGTGTAGCATCATCGCAGCGAGAGCGCACCAGCCGTCACCAAGACATTGGTACGCACCGTACGCACCTCATCGGTCAATAGAGCAAGAGCGATACACGATCAATACAGGATGCGGGCCGTCACCGCACTTGCACGCCACGCGGCGCGCCGCCGCCCCCACAGGTCTGTGGCGCTGCGGCGACCAGCGCCAGTGCTGCGCACCACGGCCTGGCGCGGCCTGAGCAGCGCGCACGACGACGACGACGACGGCGGCCCCGTCGCCGTCGCGATCGACGACGAGAGCGACGCGCCGGCGAGCGTGGGCGTGGGCGACGGCGCGCCGACGCCGGACCGCGTCTTGGCCCTGGCCCTGGCGCGGCGGCCCCTCTTCCCGGGCATGGTCCACTCCCTGAGCCTGGGTCCGACTGCCGCGGCGGCTTTGCAGGCGGAGCGGGACGCGGGCCGGCCCTACGTGGCTTTATTCCTAAGGAAGGGGAGTTGCGAGGAGCACGAGGCCGCGGAGCTGTTCGCGCCACATGACCTGGAGGACTGCTTGGACGCCGTGCACGGCACGGGAGCCTTCGCCCAGGTGCACAACGTCGCGGAGGGCTCCGACGGCCAGTCCCAGGCGCTGCTCCTGGTGCACCGGCGCGTCGACGCGTCGACCGTCATCGATGCGGGGCCGCCGCCGCGCCTGGGCGTGGCGCACTGGCCGCGGGAGGCGTGGGTCGACGACGAGCACGACAGTAGGCCGCCCACCAAGACGGGGCGGCGGAAGCGGGACAGGGACGCGAGCCGCGGTGATTTGGTGCGGGCGTTGTCCAACGAGATCGTGGCCGCGATTCGAGAACTGGTGCAGCTCAACCCGCTCTATCGGGAGCATATGCAGTACTTCACGCAAAGGGTGGACATCGCCGACCCCTTCAAGCTGGCAGACTTCGCGGCATCCCTGGCCACGGCCAAGGGGCCCGACCTCCAAGTGGCGCTGGAGGAGCGGGACGTCGTCAAGCGGTTACGCCTGGCGCTGGACCTCGTTTCGCAAGAGCGCGAGCTCTCGAAACTCCAGCAGGAGATCTCACAGCAGGTGGAAACGAAACTCTCCTCCCAGCAACGCACGTTCCTTTTAAACGAACAATTGAAAACGATAAAAAAGGAACTGGGCGTGGAAACGGACGACAAGGACGCTCTGGTGAAGAAATTTAGAAACAGGATCAATTCCATCGAAGGCACGGAGAGTAGTGACGAAGAGCGACCGGAGGACCAGTGGGCGGACGGCGTCATCCCCGCGATCGCCCGGGCCGCGATCGAAGAGGAACTGGGCAAGTTGGAAGCGCTAGAAAAGAACTCGGCCGAATTTAATGTCACCCGGAACTACTTGGACTGGCTCACCGGCCTGCCGTGGGGCAGCGTCTCCGGCGAAGTGTTTGACGTGAGTAAAGCCAAGGCCGCGCTCGATGAAGTGCACTTTGGCATGGACGACGTCAAGGAGCGCATTCTGGAGCTGGTGGCCGTCGGCAGTCTGGTGGGTGGCGTGCGCGGCAAGATTTTGTGCCTGGTGGGCCCGCCGGGCACGGGCAAGACAAGTATCGGGGCCTCGATCGCCCAAGCTTTAGGGCGGGAGTTCTACCGCTTCTCCGTCGGTGGTCTGGGGGACGTGGCCGAGATCAAGGGCCACCGCCGCACGTACGTGGGCGCCATGCCGGGCAAGCCCGTCCAATGCTTGAAAGCGACGAAAAAGTTCAATCCCGTGGTATTGATCGACGAGGTCGACAAGTTGGGCCGGGGCGGCACGGCGGGCGACCCGGCCTCGGCCCTGCTGGAGTTACTGGACCCGTCGCAGAACGCGGCGTTCCTGGACCATTACCTCGACGTGCCGGTCGACCTGTCGCGGTGTCTCTTCGTCTGCACCGCGAACGACGCGTCCTTGATCCCGGGACCTTTATTAGATCGCATGGAGTTCATTCAATTAGCCGGGTATGATTTGGAGGACAAGGTGGCCATTGCCAAAGGGCATTTGGTGCCCAAAGCGCTGGAGGAGGCCGGCCTCACCGATACAAAAGGCGTCTCCTTCGACGACGACGCTTTGGTGGCGTTGATCCGGGGCCACGCGCGCGAGGCGGGCGTGCGCACGTTACAAAAGCTCGTGGAGAAGATCGGGCGCAAGATGGCGCTGCGCGTCGTCCGGGACGGGGATGAAAAAGCTATGGCCACGCGGCCGGAGGCCGAGACGGGCGAGGGCTACGCTGTGACTACGGATACGTTAGAGGACTTCGTGGGCAAGCCGCGCTTCTCCAAGGATCGACTCTACGATGATGCGACGCAAGTGCCGCCAGGGGTCGTCATGGGTTTGGCCTGGACGTCCATGGGCGGCGCCACGTTGTTTGTGGAGGCCACCAAGCTGTCTACCGATAAAGAGGCCAAGGGTGCGCCCAAGCTGTCCACGACCGGTCAACTGGGCTCTGTTATTGAGGAGTCGACGCGCGTGGCGCTGAACCACGTGCGCTCCCGATTGAACGGCGAGTTGGACGGCGACGAGCTGCACATCCACCTGCCGGACGGGTCGACGCCCAAGGACGGGCCGAGCGCGGGCGTGGCCGTCGCCACCGCTTTATTATCTCTGGCGTCCGGCAAGCCGGTGCGCCAGGACCTGGCCATGACCGGCGAGCTGTCCTTGACGGGTAAGGTGCTCCCGGTGGGCGGCATCAAGGAGAAGGTCATCGCCGCCCGTAGAGCGGGCGTCGCGCACGTGTTATTACCCGCCGAGAACCGGCGCGACTTTGATGAATTGCCCGCCCATTTGAAGAAGGACCTGGCGGCGCACTTCGCGGAGACGTTCGACGACGTGGAGGCGCTGGCCTTTTCTGATTAAAGCTGTTGACTTATGCGGTGGTCGCACTTCGGAATAGAGTGTGCACACTCTATTCCGGACTAGAGTCCCAGCCCACTAGAAAATCGTAAACCTACTAGACTAGTATATCGTAAACCTACTAGACTAGTATATCCTAACAAAAAACAACGGACAAAAAAGCCAGCTGCTGCTCGGCAAAAACCATGCCGGACTATGCGCGCAGCGTCGATGAAATGGTAGCGGACATGGAAAAGGCTGTTACGGAGCCGGAGGGTAACACCAGCAACGCGAAGCACCGGCAGCACGTCGCGGAGGCGATCAAGCAGCTCATCGATTCACAGATCATCAGCAAAAAAGTGCGCTACATAGGTGCGCAGGAGAACCGATCATGGCAATTCCATAAACATATCGCGGGAACAACGTACCACAAGGTTTCTTTCACTGAAAAAGTGAACAAAAAGCAAATAAACAGCTGGATCAAATTTTGGGAGCATATCACCAACAAAAAGAGGCCACAATATTGTCCAGGCCGAGCGAACGGATGTACACATGAAGCCCACAGTTTTGGTGATAAGCCGAATGCATGTGTCGGTGCTCACGTGATACTGAAACGCGAAAAGAAACGCAAAAATGAACAGGGTGATTTACTGCGCTTTGCGCGTTTTGTTTAGACGTGGTGCGGCGCCTGCCGCTGGTTTAGACGCGGCGCAGCGGTTTAGACGCAGCGCGGCGGCTGCGATGTGTTGGTGCCCCGTACCGTTAACGGTACGGGGCACACAGGCCCCCGAGCCCATGCTGCCGCGAAA
>Ga0302122_10000857_pt1 | contig 19041 bp, 6 predicted proteins | sample CB21_SCM_MG_FD_203115 | JGI IMG/M metagenome (GOLD analysis project Ga0302122, IMG submission 203115) | Marine microbial communities from Western Arctic Ocean, Canada - CB21_SCM | ecosystem: Environmental > Aquatic > Marine > Oceanic | place: Canada: Western Arctic Ocean | collected 2017-09-28
GCCTTGCGCGCGGCGCGCGCCGCGGCCGGTCGAGCCGTCCGCGCGACGGTCCTGCTGCTGGCCCGGGATATTAGCCTTGCGGCCGTCGCGCGGCGCCTGGTCGCGGAAAACGGCGTGACTGGGACCGTAGGCGTGAATGTTGATGTGAAAGTCGGCGACGCGGGGCGCGACGCGGCATCTATTTTGCGCGGCCGGCGCGCCGACCTGTTGGTGATTGACCCCTTCGACGCCCGCGGTGTCCTGAAAGAGGACGTTCGCGCCGTGACCGCGGCGTGCTGGCGCGGCGCGCTCCGCTTCGACGCCAAGGTTGTACCCCATAAATGTCGAGTGCGGTGCTGCCTCGTGGCCGACGCGGGTGAGAACGGCGACTGGGCGAACTATGGCCTGCCCACGGTAGGGGCGCGCATGACCGAGGCGATAGACGTCGCCTCCGATGATCTCTGCGACCGTGCTGCCGTGCTCGCGAACGACGAAAACCTCGTTGCACCGAGGAAAATCGATCTCTCCGTCTCTCGGTCCGGCGTCGCGGCGGCGGCGTGCGTCTGGGCCGTCGTGCACTGTGGCACCGGCGTGAGCCTGACGACGGGCGGTCTTGGCATAGACGTGGCCGAGGCGACACATGTCGCGGCGCGCCGGCCGGTCGATTTGCACGGTTTGGCGCCGAGGCGTTGCGTGAAGCAAGGCGTCGAGCGGCTGGTCGTCTCGAGCGGGCGGTTTGCATGGACCGATTCTCACGCGGCGCCAGCGGACACCGTCTGGCGCGTGCTGCGGGCGAGGCACGCAGCGCGTCGGCGCGAGTTCGTGCGGGCCGCCGCGGAGGACTCGGCTCGCGGAGCCTCGCACTGCGACGCGGCGTTCGCCCTCGAGCGCGACCCGGAATACCTCGCAAGCCGCGCCGTGACGTACGAGGCCGCGGCCGCGTTCGCCGGGGAGCTGTCGGCGCCGCGGCCGACGTTCGATCTGGAGGGCGCCGGTGATGACGTCCAGGCGAACCGCAGCGAGGCGGCCGCGCAGGAATGGGGCTGCGCGGGAGCGCCGCAGATCGGGGGAGAGACGTGTACGATAATATAGTTTGTTCGGAACGTCCCCTTTGTTGGTACTAGTTGGCAGGGCCCTGGGTCCAAAGGGTTACCCCGGGCGGGGTGGGGGGGGGGTTGCAGCTAGCCTAAATTATCTATGCATCCTAATGTTACTTAGAATAATTGTTACGGTACCGGCCTGGTCAATGCACCCGGTCCAATCACCGCTGACCTGCTTGACACAGAGGCACCGCGGCGCAGTGCACGCGGGCTAGGGGCACACAGAGCTACAAACCGCGGCACAATTTCCATAGAATCCGGGGTAATCCTCAGCGGGGTGCTCCAAGGAAGATGATGCAACGTCACAGCAATATTCCTTGAAGGGCGAGAATTCAAACCGCGCCTCCGACGCACAGGCCTTTGCGGTACGACAAGGTGAGCTTTTTATCTCACGAATCGCCTCCTTAAAAGTTAACCCCCCGGGACTGGTGAAATCGCCTGGCAGCCAACTTCTGCTTTTATAGAACTTGGACATACTTTCGAACGGCTCCATATTTTTGAATGGGTATGTATCCCACGGCGCCGAGGTATCGGATATGCATCCACAGCAAGCGTAGTCCGGCGTCGACGCCGGTACACCTAAACTGTACGTGCTCGTGCCGGTCTGCGTGGCTGTGTACATGACGCCGGCGCCAGCGACGAGCCCAATCGCTGCAAGAGTGATAGCAGTCTTGTTTGTACCCAAGCGCTTGGCCCAGGGTGTGGGCGACGCCGCGGCGGCGGCCAAGGGCGTCTCTTCGTCGGTAGGCGTCATCTCAAGTAATCCCGTGTCCTAAAACGCTTCTACAGGTGCTCCAGCGTCAAAATCGAGCTCCGATTGAGGAGCTTGCGGCGAAACCCGAGTGCGGGGTTTGGCCCGTCTAGCGCGGGGAGCCCGTTGAAAGTCGCGGAAACCGCCCCCTTAAATTGGTAGTAACTAGATGGCTCATGAGTTTTTTTCGAGCACACGGGCTTTACTCAACAACATCACAATTTTTCGGGCGCTCCGCCGCTTGGCCGAACGACAACAACATCACTGCTGAGTTGTCATTTGCGCAGTGCAGCAGCTGCACCAAAAATCGAGAAATGCGCACGCTCATCGCACAAGTGGTTCTCAGCCTGACTGCTGCCGCAGCAAAAAAAACAGAGCCGCTCTCAAAAGAAGAGCTGCACCGGCTGTCCGCAGACGATAGGACGCCTTATGCCGGCGAATACGCGACCGAGCTGTGCGGCGACCGGCCGCGCGGCGAGACGGACGAAGCCAATCACATCTACGGCGCGTTCAAGAAGTACTGCGAGCGGTTCGGCGCCAAGTGGAACACGTACGTGGACGCGCTCGAGCAGGTGTGTGGACGCCACGGCCACGATGCCTGTCCGGACCCCTTGACGCCCGAGCTGGCTTTCTGGGACGATTACAAGCGGGAGGCCATGTTCCGCGAGGCGGGCCTGTACGACGCCGAGGCCGAGATGGCCGAGCTGCTGGGCAAGCGCGACGACGGGAAGCGCCTGAAGCGCCACGCGGCCGTCACGCGCACGAGCCTCGTCTACGAGCGCACGGGCGACGGCTCCCGGCTCCTGCGCTTGCTGGAGCAGGCGACGCCCAAGGAGCGGCGCGGCTTCATGGTCGACACGAAGGGGTCGCGCACCAAGGAACTCTTCGACCGCGCGGAAACGCTCGAAGTCACGATCATGGAGCTGCTGAAGCGGGACATACACGACGCAGCCGCTGCGCGCAAAGATCTCTAGTTATTTAATCACATTGTTTTGTTACCCGCTCGCAAGCCGGTGGGGCCACCGCGCGGCGCACCTCAAGAGCGCGTTGAGGGCGTCCTTTAAAGCGACGGCGTCCGCGCGGTTGTTGCACTCGCCGCAGAGGACGTCGTTCTCCGCGAGGCCCTTGATCACGAAGCAGGTCTCGGCATTTCCCCCCGTCCGCGCCGGAGACAAGATGGATTTTTTTTTGGCGTGGCCCGCGCTGCGTCCGAGGTCGCAGCGGAGGAGGGACTCGAGGGACAGGCGCGTCTTGACGCCCCGCGAGCCCAGCGTGACGAGCGAGGCGAAGTCGCCGGCGAGAGCTATCTTCCTCGCGACCGCTTTCCCTCCCGCCCACTCCTTCACGGGCCGCCCGGCCATGAGCATGGCGCGGTACCGCCCCAGGGGGTCGCCCGCGGGCTCGACGTCGGACGCCCGCCGCGAATTTCCCGAGGCCATGCCCAGGCCCCGGAGCGCCGCGCGCTGCCCCCGCGGCTGGTGCCCGACAACGGCGTCGATCGTCTCTAGGGTCCGCCGCGCCATGTCCGCGACGGACCGCGTCATCGCGTGCACGTGGGCCTCGACGGCGGCCCGGCCATTCAGCTCGAGGACCACGGAGGCGTACTCGACGTCGGCGGCCACGAGCACGTCCAGGGTCTTCAGCGCGCGCTCCAGGACGCTCGCCACCGGCGCCGGTCCCGCGAGCGCCAGGAGCAGCGCCCGCACGCCGCCCTGGGCCACGAGGGCCACGCGGCTCTCTGGCACGTAGGCCAGGTGCGCCAGCAGTTCAAAGGCAAGCGCCCGCGGCCGCTCCGCCAGCGCGGGGGCGCCGCGCGCCACCTTGCCCACCAACTCGGCGATGGCCTTCGACAGCTCGTCCGAGGCCGCGAGGCGCACCATGACCTTGAGGACGAACGTAGCGATCTCCGGGTCGTCGCTGTGGAGCTCGAGGACGTCGCCTAATACCGCGAGGCGCGTCGGCTCGTGCCGGAACGCCTCCATGGCGTCGTCGAGCGTCGCTAGGTTCGCGAGGCCCAGGATCGCATCATAAACAAAGTCGCGGTCGCCCGCCCGCGACCGCAGCGCGTCCGCCAGCACCGCCGCCGCCCCGCACTTGGACAAGAGCCGCACGGCCCCCGCGTCAAAGGTCAGGACGCCAACAAGCTTCACGGCCTGGACCACGAGGTCATGGCACGTGTCATAGACGCGCGCGCAGTGGACGCAGGCCTCGCAGAGGCCCGCGTCGACGACGGCGGCCGCGGCATTCTTATCGTTGGCCAGGTTGTACAGCGCGTCGAAGCAGGCGCCGATCAGCGCGAGCGCGTCGCCGTCGATGTGCGAGCGGCACGCGTCCAGGATGGCCCCGACGGCGTCGACGGCGCCCCCGTCCACGAGGTAGGCGGTGCACTTTTCGTCGAGCTCATCGTCCTCGGCCGCGCCCAGGTTCCCGAAGAGCTCCACGGCCGTGCGCAGTAATGCCGCGTGCGCTCTATGAATCCCGGTCGCGTGGACGATCCACGGCGTGACGCCGTGCGAGACCATGGTCAGGATCAACGGGTCGTGCAGCGAAAACAGCCCGAAGCACTTGAGCACACTCACAACGACGTCGGCGTCCGCGCCGTGCGTTTCCAAGGCCGCGACGAGCTCGGGCGCAACCTGCTCGCAGACGTAGCCCGTGCGCGCGGCGTCGCGGCCCGCCACCAGGCGGGACGCGGTCACGACGCAGCCTTCGCATAAGGCTTTGGTGGCGTGGATCTGCAGCGCCCACTTTAGGGTATACGGTACGTTCGCCGCCATCTCTATAATGACAACGTCCTCCGCCGTGCACAGCTTGCCGAAGATGGACACGACGTGGCCCACGATCGCTTCGTGCTTCATGTGGTGCAGGCACACCTGGTTGAGGATCGTAATGTATTGGGACGTGCCCAGCCGCGCTCGCATCGTCTCGAGGCCCGCGACGCGATCTAACAGCGCCACCACGTGCAGGGCGTGGTCCATGGACGGCGCGCCCTCCAGGCCCAGGATCAGGTGCTCCAGCCCGCAGACGTCCCCTAGTTGTGAAGCTACATCGTCGTCGCGCCCGACGGCGTCCAAGATCTTGGCGAGGCGCGATGACACGACGGCGTCGCGCGCGTGCGTGGACAGAATGGAAGCCAGCGCGCCGCACGTCGCCGGGTCGACCTGGCCGGCGCACACCTCCATCAATGCACAGAGGTCGTCCAGCTCCGCTACGAGCGAGGCGTGCTCGGGCGGCTGCGCCCACGCGGATTGCTTCGATGCCGAGTTGTAGTAGTAGGGGTCGCCGCCGTCGTCACTCAGAGCGCAGGTCCAGTCTTTGACCGCCGCGTGGATCGCGTGCAACGCTTCGAGCCGCGCCGCGACGCGCGCGCCGGGTCCCCCCGCCTGCATGTCCTCGACGCGGCGTATCAACGCGTGCGCCGTCTCGACGATGTAGCTGTTCTGCGGATGCGCGTCCGCCACGGCTCTTACGACGCGCGCCGCGTCGAAGGCGACCTCGACGGAGCCCTCCAACAAACACCGCAGCGCGTACATCGCCGTCTGCGCGAACGCCTCGTCCTCGCGCCGCGCGGGCAGCTTCAGCGCATCTAATAACGCGGTCGGGAACTTGCTTGCGATGAGACCGGCGTTGATCTCCGCGTCGCCGTGGCCCGCGCCGCGCGCGACCATCTTGCACGCGGCGAGCGCGTGCGTCGCTTCCGGGAGACTCAAGTCGCCTTTGATGAATTGGTTGAACTCGGGGACGTAGCCCCCGAAGCACAACTTGCCGCCGTCCGGCGTCGCCAGCGTCGCCGCGTGGAGAATCAACGCGCCGTCCTTCCCCAGGTCCGCGCGCGCGCGGCACAGGGCCTCGACGTGCTCGACGCGGCAGGGCACGGCCTGGACCTGGGGCGCCGTCGCGGCGTGCGTCACGAGTATATCCACGACGGGCCCCGCCGCGGCGTCGGTCAGCAGGGGAAGCGCTTCGAGGAGCGCCTGGGCGCACACGGCGACCACCGTCTCGAGGGCATGCCCGGGCACCGCATTTAGAAGCTCGGCGAAGGCCGGCGCCCCGGTCTCGTCGGTGAGCGCTCCGCAATCCGCCGCGGCCGCGTTCAGCAGGTCCGAGAGCGTCGATGTACCGATGTGCGCGTCTCGCGTCCCTATCAAATTTTGAAAGCCTATCGTCACGCCTTCTTCATGCAACGCCCGGATGCCGTTCCCCCCGCGTCGCCCGAGCGCCACCGCGGCCGCCGCCGCGCGCGCCGCTTGAACAAGGGCCTCGCGGATGCACCGGGCCGCGCCAATGACATCCACGTCGGTGGATTGAAGCTGTAATAAACGCGCCAGGAGCGTCATCGCCGCGTCCAGCGCGTTTTCGTCGGAGGTGCGTGCGATGACGAGGGTAATAACGTCCAGGACCGGCCCCGCGTCCTCTACGGCGCCCGGCAGCAGCACGAGGTGGCCCGCGAGCCGCAGGTCCGCGACGAGCGCGTCCAGCGCGTCCGGCAGAGTATCACACTGTGCCGTGGCCGACGCGAGCACCTCGCTCAACCCGGACCCGTCGCCGCCCGACAGGCGCGCCAGGACGCGGGCGCAGGTCCGCGCGAGGGCGTCGTCGTCCGGCCATCGGCGCATCGCGCCCATCATCTTCGGGGCCGTCTCACGGTCGACGAACGTTTGCACGGCGTCGTCTCCCTCACATACCGCGTCGATGGCACAGGCCGCGGCCCGCGGACTGTCTTCATTATTCTCGAGCAGCTTTATGAGGAGCGGCGCCGACGCTAGGAAATCGTTCCTCAACTGGGGCATCTCCGTCACGAGACCGCACGCCCGCTCGCGGGCGTCGTCGTCGTCCGCTAACAGCGCCGCGCGGACCGCTCGAACAGAACCGGCCGCGCGCAGCTGCTCCGCAGAGGCGTGCGTCGCGAGCGCGCGTAATAAGTGAGCGGCGCCGACGCTCGTGGGGTCCTCTACGAGGCGCGTGCACGCGTGCCGCGGGGCACCGCCGCTTAGTAGATCCGCGGCGCCGCGCGGGTGCGCCGCGCAGGCCGCGAGGCACCGTTCCACGGAATACACGATCGTCGCGTCCCGCAACGGTGGCAAGAGGACGTCGACGCCGCCGGCCGAAGTAAAGGCGGCCCGGAAGGCCTCGTCCTCCAAGAGCGTCGCGGTGTCTCTGAGCAATCTATGCGTCGGGTGGCGCCGCAGCTCGTCGAGGAAGAGTCCCGCGTAGTCCTCGGTGGCGTGTTGCTGGGAACGATGCAGCGCCACGACGCACGCGCGGGCGAGTTCCGGGTCCTCCGCGCGCAGCGCGCCCCGCAGCGCTGTCGTCACAGTGGACGCGGCCTCGTCGGCCCAGGGCGCGTCCGGGCGGCATTCCAGGAAGCGGCCCAGCCGCGCGACGTCCACAACCGTGGACACGTGTTGCATCGCTTTCCGCGCCAACACGTCCGACGCGAGCGCCGCCGCCGTCACGAGCGCTTGCGCCCGGAAAGTGGCGTCGTCCACGACCTCCATCGCGTCGAACACACCATGTAAAGCATTCGAGCGGCCCCGCAACGCCTCCGTCCGCGCCAGGCGCTCGAGGACGCGCAGCGCGTCCACACACCCGCGGACCGCCCGTTTATGAGTCGGGCAGTCCACCACACGCTTCAACGCCGCCACGCAGGGCCTAGCGCCGTTGCGCGCCGCGACGCCCGCCGTGAGCTGGGGCGTGGCACAGAGATTCAACAAACAGGCGCCAGCGGGCCCCGCAACGCAGGCGAAGGCGTAGTCTGTCTGGTAGACCTGGCACCCGACGACCGCCGCGCAGGCCTCGGCGGCCCCCGCCGCGAGCGCGTCTTCCGCGTTGCGCACGGCCAACCGCGCCACAAAATCTAGGACCGTCGCCGCCGGCTTCGCGGCCGCGCAGCGCAATGACGCGACGCCGATCGTGGCCCGCAGGGCGTCGTCGTAGAACGCCGGTTGCGCGAAGCCGTCGTGTTCCAACGCGGCGAGCGCCGTCACCAGGTTCCGCACGGTGGACGCCTCGACGCGCGCGTCGCCCGCGACCGCCGTCAGCACGTGGACCAGGGAGGCGGTGGCTTCGCGCAACTTGGATCGCGTCTCCGCGCAGAAGCCAAGGGCCGCCGCCGCCGCCGGCGGCGGCGGCAGGCGCTCCAAGACCAAACGGTCGCGGCCCGTGGTGACGACGGCCGCGACGGCTTGTAATTCTGCAACAACATCCAAGACCTCGGCGTCCGTCGCGACGCTGGCCGCGACGCCGGCGAAGGCCGTGCGCACGTTTCTGATATCGGCGTGGTCCGCCGCGGCGGGCGACAGCGTCGTTAACCAGGCGGCCCCCGGACACGCGTCCCGGACGGCGTACGCGTCCTCTTGAGCAATTAATGCCAAGACCTTGAACGCGTGCTCCACAATACGCGAATTTTCGCCGTGGCGTGTTATCGCGTCCACGGCTAATAAGGCGCCGCCCTTCTTCGCGACGAGCGCCGGGTTCCGCCGCGCCAGGCCACCGAGCGCGGCCAGGCCGCGGCGCTGCGTCTCCACGTGCGCCGGGTGGGACTTGAGCGCCTTGCGCACCGCGCGCACGGGTCCCTCGCAGGTGCCGAGGGCCCGCGCCTCCACGTCATCGTCGCCCAGCGCGGCGACGTAGCCGCAGCCCTTGGCCGCGACGCCAGCGTGCGTCGCACAATCGACCACCGCTTTACAGATCGTGTCCGTGGCGCCCGCGATGCAGCTCACCTCGCCCACGCTTTGGAACCGCACGATGGCGTTCAGCGCGCGCAGGATGCGGTGGCACGCGTTGCCGGACGGGCCGCGCGCCAGGCACGCCAACAACGCCTCGACCGCGCCCGCCGGCAGGTCGTACGCCGCGAGGCGGTGGAGCGCGTCCACCGCCGCCTCAAGCGCGGCCGCGCTGAGGTCGCCCTCGAGCGCCGCGATGAGCGCCTGGACGCCGCCGCGCCGGGCGATCTCGGCGGCGAGCGCGCCGTCCGCGGCGAGCGCGGCTAGTAGTTTAGCCGCGCGCGCGTCGCCGGTCTGCTCCAGGCGCCGCACTAGCTCCGCAATGCCGCCCTCGACTAAGCGCATGAGCAGCCGCGCGACGTCTCGCGCGGCCGCCGCGTCGTCCTCCACGCACGCGAGCTTGCCGAGAAAGACGTCCACGGCGCTCTTTCGCGCCAGGTACGTGGCTTCCTTCCCGTCGGCGTCGACGATCGCCGAGAGGACGTTGGCCGCGTCGCCGACCGCGCGCGCGGGCGGGTCGGGCGCGGCCGCGAGCGCGGCGAGGAGCGCCGCCGAGACGTCCCGCTTCGCCTTCACGACTTCGCCCCGCCCCTCGGCCCGCCCGCAGAGCCGGGCGAGGACGCGGGCGCCGTGAACGAGCGACTCCGGCGTCACCGCCTTGGCCACGTCGGCGGCCGCCGCGGCCACGCTGAGGAACGACCGCGGGTGGGCGCACATGGCGTCCACGAATACTAACGCTTCTACGGAACACGCCTGGCACCGCGCGGACGCCCGCAGCGCGCCTTCGACGCCGCCCTCTTTAGCAATTTGCGCCGCGTGCCGCGCGTCGACGGCGAGCCGCCCGAGGCACGTCATGCACGCGGCGAGCACGGCTCTATCGTCGGCGTGGGCGTCGAGCGCCGCGACGACCGTGGCCGCGGCGTCGACGTCGAGCGCCGCGGCGACGTAGGCCCGCCACTGCGCGTTCGGCGGCACCAGGGCCTTGGCGAAGGTGTCCACTGCATATGTCACCAACGACCGAAAGCGCAGGTGGTCCCTGACGGCGGTCACGAGCTGCAGGACTTCGTTCGTCTCCTGCCGGGGGCGCGGCTCGTGCCGGGCGCTCGGGACCGGGGCGAGCATGACGCTGCCGCGCTTCGCGACCGTCGTCGCGGCGCCGCGCGCGCTTCGCACGTTCTCTTTGTTGACGGGGCTCTGCATGTTTTTGTTTTTTGACCCGATGTGCCTCCCTCCTATCGGCTCTTGCGCAAAGGAATGCCACGCGCAACCCACGATGGAGGACGCCTCAGGCGAGGCGGTAGCCTTGCTTATGGACTGGGCTGCCCTAGCGTTTTACCCGACCAGCCTCATGAACTGTGGCCTTTTTGACCAGAGAAACCCGTACGAGCTGCGTAACAGCCGTGTGGTGTGCAGCCCCGGATTGTGTGGTGCGAGCAACTATACGAGAGTATTCCGACAGATATTTTGCGTGGATTAAAAGCGTTTAGACGGTTTTTAAAGTGGCACGGCACCTGCAGGCGTGACTACTCTCGACAGTACAACTGCTTCAGCAACTTGGAGGCTCCGTACTGCTCGGTTTTTCGATTGCTCGCGGCGCGTGCGCGGCGCAACGATCGCAAGTCATGGCGTGGTACGAGCATCTATTATGCTTGCTGACACTGCTGATGCCAGCAGCTACTACTCATGCATTTGTCGCGCCGCAGTGGTCCCGCCACCAAACGCGACGACGCGCTGCGCCGCAGCGGTCCCACCAAACGCGACGACGCGCTGCGACGACGGTAGATCCCTGCGACGCGCTGCTGCAGCAACGGGCGGACCCGACGCTGGCCAAGGACGAACGGAGAGCCATCGACGCGCTGCTCGTCGAGCACGCGTGGGACCTCGCCGTGAACTCGACGACTCCGAGCGCCGCACTCGCGCTCTACGAAACCCGCGACGCCTTGGACGCCGCCAAACCGCCGCGGCGCCTGGCCGCCGCCGCGGCCGTCGCCAGCGCGAGGCTCGGCGACGTCTCATCGGCCGAGGCCTACCTGAAACGCGCCCTCGCCAAAAAAACAGCCCAGAGCCTCGGGACGAAGGCGCGCTCGTCCTTGGTCCAGGCGCTGTGCATGACGCCGTGCCGCGCGCCGCGGGCGCTCGCGCTGGCCCTGGCCCTGCTGGACGAGGGCTCGGCGAACGACTGGTTGAGCGCGGGCGCGCGGAGGGCCCTCGGCCTGCAGCTCGTTCAGGTGGCGCGCCGCGTCCAGGCCAACGCCGCGGCCGGCGACGACGAGGCGTGCCTGCTGGGCCGCGCGGTAGCTGCGCCGCTCGCGCCCACCGGCGAGGACGCGGGCGGCGACATTCTCCCGCGGGACTTGTACGATGACGTCGTGACGCCCGCGAGCGCTTTGGCGTGGGCCGAATGTTTGGCGGACGGCGCGCCGCGGGGCCGGGCGACGCGCGACGCGCTGTGCGCGGTGGCGGCCATCGCCTACCACGTCGAACGCGACGAGCGCCGCGCTTTTGACGCCGTCCGGGCCGCGCTGCGGCGCGGCGCCGGCAGTCGCGGGTCGTCCGTCGAGGAGTCGGCGCCGGCCGTGCTGCGGGGCGTCCTACGGGAGGCGCTCGGCCGGGGCGACAGCGACGCGGCCGAGAAAATCCTCGGGGAGCTCGAACGACGGGGCGAGGCGGGCGGCCAGGCAGCGGCCTTGGACGTGCTGCTCGACGCGTGCGCCGAGGCGGGCGACGTCAGCGGCGCGCTCGACGCGCTGCGGAAGCGGGACGTGGTGGCGCCGGGCGACGCGTTCGGCCGCCAGAAGGTGTGTGCCTCCGCGTTAAAGGCGGCGACGCGCGCGCTCGCGGCGCGCGGCGCGCAAACCATGAACGCCGCGCTTGAAGTGCGTGAGACGGCCGAGGGGTCGCATCCGAGCCTGCGGGCTGCTCAGACGGCCAATGACATCGTCTTGACCCTGCTCCACACGTCTGACGGACCGCAGGCCGCGGACCTGGCTCTGCGGCGGGCCGCTGCTTTACATGCGGACGAGGTCGCGCACGACTCCTTTGTCACGACGTGCCTCGAGGCCTGCGAGGCCGTGACCGCCGCGACGACCGCGCGACTCGGCGACGAGGGCGCCTTCGTGGCGAACAACCCCGACGTGGCGCTGCGTCAGGCGGCCGTGGACTGCGCCGTGGCTCTCGCGGCCTCGGCGCCCGCGCGCCCGTCGTCGACGGACGCCGCGCTCGGAGCTCTCGCCTCGGCGCGCAGCTGGCGCGAGGCCTCGCACGTCGCGCAACGCCTCGGCGACGACGAGCACGCCTCGTATGGCGCGCTGCGCGCCGCGGCGCTCGCCGCTCGGCCTGATGCGGCCTGCGAGATCCTGAAGCAAGCCGAGGCACGGGGCGCGGTGGCGCCTCGCTCTTTGCTAGCGGTGGCGGTGGCCTTCGCCGAGGCCGGCGAGATCTCGAGCGCCCTCGGCGCGTGGGGAGAAATATCAGACGACGTCGACGCGACGGGCCGTGCCGCGCTCTGCTCCGCGTTAGTGAACGGCGGCGAGAACGGCGTTCGGGCGGCGGCAAAAGTGCTGCAGGGCGGTGCTGGTTCCTGGAAGCAGACCGAGGCCGATCATGACGCCGCGCACGAAGCGACGCGCGTAAGAGCGGCGCTTTCCGCGCGCGTGGGCACCGCGAGAAATTGGGCCGAAGGCGCGACGGACCAGGACGCGTCCACGAAGCTCGCGGCCGGGGGAGCACGCGTCATCGTGTCGGAGACGACGTATGCGCGATTGACCGCGGCGCTGCTGCGGCGGAGGGTGACCGTCGATGCAAGGGCTGCTATCGTGACTCTTACGCGCCACGGCATTCTACCGTCCTCTGACGTCCGCGACTACTTCAACGGCGCCGACCGGACATCCTCACTCTACCGGACGCTGTTCGACGCCGACGCGCCCGACGACGCTGAGGAGTGGTACGACAACCTGCCGAACCGGCGCGCGGCAGCATTTGATCCCCAGCGCGAGCGACTCCTGGCGCGGCGACTCGTGGCGACGACTCGCCTGGCGGGGGAATCGCCTCCTAGCTAGTGTTGTGTTGTGCTAACTTATAAATCTGTCTACACCTACACTTACACAGAGAACGGTCCAGGCTATAGTCGCTCATTGCAGCCCCATACCCTCGTTTGGTACTTGTGACCCCCCCATACTATATTAGTACCTCTTGGAACCCGTCACATATGCGGGTTTTTTAGCTTGGGTCTTTAAGTCTTGTACGAGCACAAACGACTGCAGGACGAGCACATACGACTGCATGACCACTAGAGATCATTATTTAGTTCGACGCCCTCGCAGTGATTCCTCCCGCATTACTGCAGCTGGCACAAATGGAGGCTCAGACCAAACCGGAGCAGCCAAAGAAGCAATGGACGCAACCCACGGCGGTGGAGCCGGAAGGACCGCAGAGCCTCGAGAAGGGCCGCTGGGGACCGTCGACCGAAGAGCTCACGTTCTACGCGCGCAAGGCCTGGGCCGACCGCCAGGGTGCGGCGGTGGCGCCCGGTGAGCTGAAAGCGCGGGCCCAGGCGGGCGACGCCGTGGCCGCGTGCGACCTCGGCGTCCTGCACTTGCTCGGCGAGCGGGGCGCGCGCAAGAGCGCCAAGGAGGCGATCAAGTACTTCACGGAGAGCGCCGAGGCCGGCGACGCGCGCGCGGCCACGAACCTGGCGGTGCTCCTCTCGCGCGGCGACGGCGTGGCGAAGGACCCGGCCGCGGCCGTGCGCTGGTACGGCGTCGCGGCGAAAAGCAAGGTCAAGAGCAAGCTCCGCGACATGCACGACCTGCGGTCGGTTCCACGGCCGCCGCCGCCGACGCCTCCGCCGCCGCCGCCAGAAGACACCGCACCCGCGCCGGACGCGCCGCAGCCTACGCCACCGCCAGAAGACGCCGCACCCGCGCCGGACGCGCCGCAGCCTACGCCGCCGCCGAGGCCCGAGTCCCCGGGCGACCTCGCGGTAGAGGAAGACGCCGTCGTGGACGTCGTTGAGGAGGATGGGCCCGGGGAGGACCCTGTCCTACCAGCTGTCTCCGAGGAACCCGACGTCCCAACAAATTAATTGAATATATGTGTGCACGATCGGAAAGTTTAGACTCGTGCGGGTTTCTTGCTTTTTGTATTTTTTTTGCTAGCTGGACTAAAGCGCGGGCTTATACTCGGTGCTAAGCTAGAGCTGGTGCATCGATTGCGAGCTGCCCGCGCTGTATATACGCGCGGTGCGCAGAGGAACAACAAAGGGCGAGGGCGCACCACAACAGCCGAACGGAGTAACAGAGCCAAAAGCAGTAACCATGTCCGCGATCCCCAAGCCGTCGCGCGACCAGAAGGCGCGCATGGACTCGGCCATGGCCGAGTTCGAGCGCGCCGTGGGCAAGGGCGCGGCGTCCCTGCGGGGGCACGCGGTGCAGCACGTGCGCGAGGACGAGCAGCTGCGCCAGACGGCGAAGGAGACGCTGATGCACGTGATGCGGGCGCGCACGGCGGCGCACTCGGCGGCGTCCATCGCGCTCTCGCGCACGGACCCGGCGTCGCCGCGGCGGCGGTCGCTCCAGGACGTCGCCCTGGTGAGCGGCGCGGCCGCGAAGGTCGCGATGGACCGGAGCGTGGAGGAGGTCGCCGCGGCGCGGAAGGAGCGACGCCGGGCCGCGGGCGAGAACGTGGACGACGCGGAGGGGCGCAGGGGCGGGGGCCAGCCCGTGTTAGAGCACCTGGAGCGGTGCGCGGAGCGCGTCATGGCCGCGGAGCTCGCCGTGGCGAAGCGCGTGGCCGCGGCGAAGAAGGAGTTCAAGGAGGGTGCGCGCCGCACGCTGCGGGGCGTCGCGGCCGACGCCGGCCAGGCCCTGATCCCCGAGGACGAGGAGAGCAAGCGGCGGCGCGAGGACCAGCTCCTCGACTCGCGGCCCCCTATCTTAGATGCGTTGTTGAGTGGCGACGCCAATGAGATCGACTCGGGCCTCGAGGTCTTGACGGGCCCGCTGATCCTGTACTTTCGGCACTACTCGAACCTGTGGCAGATGGCGCCCAAGATCTTGTTGATCGTCATCAGTCTCCCCATCTTGGCGGGCGATATCCTGAGCGCCATCGATCCCAAGGGCGAGGTCTTCGGGTGGATCCCCCGCCTCAGCCAGGGCACGAACGACGCCTGCAGCAAGGTCGGCGGCATCCTCGCCATGACGGGCTGGCTCATTGCGCAGATCGTGACGGATATCGCGATCGTCATCACGCGCGCGAAGCGGCACTCGCTGACCAAGCCTATCGTTCGAGCGTTTTTCAAAGGCGAGGGCGTCGAGGCCGCGGCGATCCGGAGGGCGCACCGGGCCAAGCTGTTTACGTCCTTTGTGCAGCACTCCATCGCCAAGCTGCGGGGCAAAAAGGTCAAGAAGGCGTCGCGCGACAAGGTCAAGAAGGGCACAACGTCACGGCGCGTGCCGGGTGCCCAGCGGCGCGCGGAGAAGCGGGAGCGCGCGGCGGATAACGAGGACGACGCGGCGCCGCCGCACGCCCTGGACGTGGTCATCCCCATCGAGGAGGCGACGGAACGGGGCGAGCGAGCGTTGTTGGCCCTCGCTCGTCTAGAGAACTCCGGGACGCGCGTGCCGCTGGCATTGTTGACTCTATTGTCCTTCGCGCTCGGCTTCTTCGGGTCGATCTACATTCTCTTGCCCGCCTCGAACAACTGCGCCTCGCTCGCATTGTTCCTGGCGAACGCCTACGTGGCCTTTTTCTACATCTTCTTCGTCCCAAATTTGGTGGTGTGCTGGGTGTCCCTCATGGAGATGACGACGTGGAAGAGCACGAACCACCGTTTGGAACGATTCATCGACAAGTACGTGACGCGCCTGGACGACATCCTGTTCCTAGGCCACCTGCCCTTCTGCGTCTTCTTCGCGAAGCGGCTCATGCTGAAGACGACGCCGCCGCCGCTCGACGGCGCGCGATTAAGAGCGCAGCTCGCCCGGGACGCGTTCGTGTTACGGGACCGCCAGAGATCCCTGCGGGAGGCCCTGGACGACTGCGAGGACCAGCTCGAGTGCGTGAGTACGATACGGCGGCGCGCGCGCCTCACGTACCGCCGCCAGGGGAAGGACGATCCCCTCGGGCCCATGGAGGAGCTCCGCGTGAAGCGGTACACGCAGCGCGTACCCACCATTGCGTGGCGCCAGTCCTTCGTGCCCGTCTACCGGGAGCTGGATCCCACCGTGCCCGTGGACTGGACGGAGCGCGCCCGCGGCGGCGCCTCGGAGGCCGCGCGGCGCCTCTTCAACACGCCGCGCCGGGCGGCCGACGACGACGAGCTCTCCGCCGCCGAGGAGTCGAAGGCCGAGGAGTCCGACGCGGCGTCGTCGACGTCGGGCGAGTCGTCCTTCGACCTGCAGATGGACTCGCCGCAGCACGTGTGATTACCATCGAACTATGTGGGCTTGCCGGCGACGGCGGGCTAATTTTGCTGAATTTTATTTTATCCGTGGCACGGAGGAGTTAAGTACTCCTAGCGGCGGCGAGTCTCGGCGTTTGAACGCGGTGTACGGGTTTTTTACGCGCGTTAGTCTCGTCTCAATCTGCCTCGCTACTACCGCCAGCAGTTCAAAAGCAATATGCTTCTCACAACCTGCGCCGCCTGCGCCGCCCCTCTGGCCCACGACGCCCCGAAATGTGTGAGGTGCAAGACCAGATACTGCAACGCCACTTGCCAGCACGACCACTGGCGTCGCGGGCACAAGCAAATCTGTAAGAAGATCCACCGCGGCGGCAACGCGAAACAATACCACGCCGACAAAAAATATAAAAAGGCCGTGAAGGTCGCGGTCGAGGTCCGCACCAGCGGCGATGAGGCACGAGAACATGGCTGGCGCCGCAAAGCCGAACCCCCGAGCTGCACAATGCAACGGGCGATATCCGGGGCAGCTGTGATTGGGGTCGGCGTTACGCTCCAGCAAGCGTCGAGCCCTGTCAACGTCGTCGTTCTCGTCTATCATATCGCATGCAAATAGATGTAGAAGTGAGCGACCGTACTGGTCGGTGGCGTTGATGTAGCTCTCCCCATTGTTCTTTGCAAGCCAGTCGTCGACTTTGTGGAATTGATCACCGTTCTCAGGGCGTGAGTTCCTGACGGCGTGTAAGATGTCTTCGGGTAGGATCGTGTGCAGCTGGCGCGGCCACCGCGGCGGCGGCGCCGGCGCCGGCGCCGGCGTGGGCAGGGACGGGCCTTCGCAGGGCGGGCCCCAACCAGTCTTGACGTCGTAGACCAGGCACTGAGCCAGGGCCATTTTTAAATCACAGGCCTGTGTAGGCCGGGCGGGCGCTCGGGCGCGCCACGCGCGAGGTTCGTCGTGTCGTCGCGCAACTTCGGCCTACGTCGGACGTCAACGTCGTCGCGGGACGTCGACGTCGCGGGACGTCGCGAAGACGGCGGCGCGCGCGCGCGACCTCTCAAAAAACGGGTTTTAAACGGGCGGGTTTTCATTAATTTCATAAGACACAAACCGGCAGTCCCAATCGGCGGCTGCGAAGGAACCAGAGCAGCACCAGGCGGCCACGGGGCAGCCTCGCATCAAGGCACAAACCGGCGGTAGACCGGCAGCTGTGAACGCACTTGAGCAGCCTCGCCTTGCAACCATGCAGGCCGCCCCCTTCTTCGCAGCCCAGGCGGCCAGGGACTCGACCCCACACAACCAATCAAAAGAACGGCCGGCAGCGCTCGCCGGCCTCGGCGACGCGCGGCCGGAGCGGCCGCCGCGCGTCACGACGCCCACGGGACGCGGCCGCCGGACGCAGCCCTCCGTCGACGAGACGAACGCCGAGGGCGCGTCGAGCCTCCACCTACTGGCCGCGCAGGGCTCGAGCGAGGGCCTCGCCGTCTTGCTGGCGCACGGCGCGGACCCGAATTTGCGGGGCGCCCTGGGGCGCACGCCGCTGCACTACGTGTGCGACGGGGAGAACGAAGACGATCTCGACGGCGCCTACGCGACGTGCGCTTCGCAGATCATCGACGCCGGCGCGACCGTCGACGCGCGCGATGCGCAGGGAAGCACGCCGCTGGCCGTCGCCGTGCGGGCGGGCCGCCGGAGCCTCGTCGACGTGTTGTTAAAGCGGGGCGCTTCCTTGGTCGCCAACGACGCGGGGAACTCCCCCCTGCACCTCGCAGCTCAAACAAACCACGCGGACTGCCTCGAGGCGTTATTGGGCGCGCCCGGCGACCGGTCCGGCCGGCCGCGGGACGCGAACACGAAAAGTGCCGTGGCCATCTACGAGCGCGTGCGGCGCGGGGCGCCGCGCCAAAAGCCGCCGCCGCCGCTCCGGTCACCACAGACCCCGGCGTCGCCGCCCACGCCGACGAAGATCGCCATCCCCGACCACGCGGCCCGGACGTTCGACGACGACGACGACTACACGCCGTCGCCGTCGCCCCGCGCCGCACCGCCGCAAGTACCGCCGCAGGATGCCTGGGTCGAGGGCTGGACCGCGGCCGGCGACCGCTATTTCTGGAACGAGGCGACCAAAGAGTCGAAGTGGGCCGACGCGCCGGACGCCCCCGAGCTCTGCGCCGCGACGGCGCGCCTCGACGCGAACGAAGTGCGGCGCCTGCTCGAGGCGGGTGCGCGCCCGTCCGCCCCCGCGGACGCCGTCGCGAATGCGACACCCCTGCACGTCGCGTGCCGCGCCGCGGCGGCGATGCCGGGCCCCGCCGCCGAGGACGTCGTGCGGATCCTGTGCGACTTCGGGGCAGACCTGGACGCGCGCGACAGCCGGGGCAACACGCCGCTCCACGCGGCCGCCGCGGCGGGCGCGGCGGCCGCCGTCGCCGCCTTGTTGGACGCGGGCGCCGACGCGGCCGCGCGCAACACCAACGAGGACACGCCGCTGCATGGCGCCGTGTGGCACCGGCGCGACGCGTGCGCGTCGCTCCTCGTGCGGTACGGCGCGCCGCTGGGCGCGCGCAACCGGCGCGACCGGTCGCCGCGGGCGCACGCCAAAGCGCGGCGGCGGCGCGACCAGTCAGGCAAGGCCACGCCGCGCGCGTCCCTGGCCGCGCAGGAGGCCGACGCCGCGGCCCTCGCGGCGATCTGCGGCCTGCTCGAAGGTCGGCGACTCGGCGTCCTTATATCGTCGCAAAACAACTCACCGGGTGACCTCCACGCAGGTGCGACCGCGGCGCGCTCGCCGAAGGCTCGCCGGTCGCCGCGAAACTCGCCGCCGCGGGCCGCGAGGGGCTCGCCGCCGCGGGACATTCCGCCCTCGCCGTCGCCCTCGGTCCTCGCGGCCGAGAAGATGTTGGACGACGAGGAGTTCTTCGACGCGGTTGTGGCCTCGCCCCATGGACTGCCGAAGGTCCCGTTCTACGCGGTGGGACCGCCGGACGACGCCATGGTGGAGGCGCAGGGCTTCCTCGACCCCGCGCCCGCGCGGCGCCGCGCGCTCGAGGTCTCGCCGGGCTGCGCCGGGTCGCAGAACCCCCTGTACA
>Ga0302122_10000858_pt1 | contig 19023 bp, 12 predicted proteins | sample CB21_SCM_MG_FD_203115 | JGI IMG/M metagenome (GOLD analysis project Ga0302122, IMG submission 203115) | Marine microbial communities from Western Arctic Ocean, Canada - CB21_SCM | ecosystem: Environmental > Aquatic > Marine > Oceanic | place: Canada: Western Arctic Ocean | collected 2017-09-28
GCCACGGATCCCAGCTATAGCGGTCCGGATGCGACTCGCGCGGCGCCGCGAACCGCTCGTCGAAAACGCTCCGCAGCGCGCGCACGCTGCCGAGGGCGTCGCCGTCGAAGATCTCGAGGCTGCGGTAGCGCGACTGCGCGAGGTCTACGGGCGGTGCCGCGTGCAGCTGCACTCTGCCTTGGCGTATTGGCAGCCGTGGCGTGTGCAGAGCTATTGCTGCCTGCACTACGAGAGTTATTGCTGGAGCCCGACGTCGTCGAGCCATGCTGCGTTTAGCAGTACATTCCACGCTCCTCGACTGTCGTATATTGGCCAGTAAAACCCGTAAGCTAAGAAACCCGCTACCTGATCCACGAGTCTTCCCAGCGATTTCCGTGCTCTCGTGAACGATCATGCACTCGTTGAAAAGCCAGATGCTGGCGGCCGAGAAGCACACTTAAATTTACCCGAAGCCGCTCGCTTTCTTCCGCTTCACACGTGGCGGAGGCGCCTCCTCCGTCGACCCGGTCCGCACGAACGTCGCCAGCCGTTTCAACGCGCCGCCGTACCGTTCGGAGGCCACCACCGTGAGGCCCGCGTAGGTCGAGGCGCCCGTGCGCAGCAGCGCCTCGACCGTCGCAGGGTGCGTCGCCGCGAGCGGCGTCCGGAGCCAGGCGTCGTAGCCGTACGTGACCAGGAGCTCGTCGTCCTGGCGCACGTCCTTTGATAGCACGAGGCCCATGACGGGGATACAGAGCGGCAAGAGGCACGCGTTCGCTAGCTCCGCACTGTCAACGAGGTACCGCTCGATGTCGTCCTGACCGGTGCAGGCCGCGCCGTCGTTCGCGAGATGGGCGAGGAACCCGGGCGCCGCTTCCTTCGTAGGGTTCGCGGCGACCCAGAACCGGGGGCAATCCGCCGGCACGGCGCTCGTGCCGACGCCTCGCGGCCACACGAAGTACTGGCGGCTGCCCGGCGCCTCCGGCGACGCCTGGAAGTGCTCGGCATCCGCCTCATCTAACATGAAGGCATTGCCGATGTCGTCGACCGTCAGGTCCGGCCGGTACAGCGTGACGAGGGTGCCCTTTGTTAAATCTTGCGTCGCGAAGAGGCCCGTGCCGTGGATTTCGGACGGCCGCGCCTCCGCGAGCTCACTGAGCTCCGCGATGCCAATTGTTTCCGCAACTGCGGTCCACTCGTTCGCCAGGAGCGCGGTGCCGGCCTGACAATATTGGATGTCTATGGCTTCGTCAGCGTCAGCGTCGCCGAGCAGGCGCGGCTTGCCGCTTAGCGGCGAGACGCGAGGCGTCGCGCGATGATTCGGCGCGAGGCCCGCGCAGACGCGCGCGGTGAGCAGGAGGCGCAGCAGCATTGCACTCACGGCTTCGGAGCCGCGGCGGTGCCCTCGCTCGGATCCGGCGGTGGGGGGCGCGGCCGCAACGCGGCGAGCTCGGCTTCGTATGCCGCCTTTACCGTCTCGGCGCTGAGCGCGCGATCGTTCGTGGCCGGTGGGAGGCCGCCGCACCACACGCCCTTGCCGTCGACGCACGCGAGCACTGCGCACGCGTTAGGCGGCCGGCTCGGACACGCAACCGCGACCGCTGCGACGCGCAGAGCCTTGCGTCTGTCGACTGCGAGCGCGGACGCGCCGACGACGAGCAGCACTGTGTGCCAAATGGCACAAATGATGCAAGTGCGCTGTTTCGCGCTGCAAATCTATGGGCAGAGAACTGCTTGCGAGTGCACTGTAGTGCCGAACGTGCTTGCAGGCCCAGTCGCAGACGCAAAGCTCAATATTAATTGCAGTCGGGACGTGCGGGTTTTGTCCGCTCAAAACGGGTTTTGATAGCCCGCGCGCGACCAAAATTTATCGACAGAACGAACGGGGCCCACTGTCCAGGGGATTTTGCCACAAAATTCTTTACCCAAGCTTCAGGTCCGTCGCCGCGCGGACCCTCTCGAAGCGCGCGATGCTCCGGAACGCCTTGATCTGCGCCGCGCCAAGGGACGCCGGCGCGCGCCGCGAGATCGGCGCGGGCTGCACGCGCTTGGCGTGCGCGCGCGGCCGCCGCGCCGTCGTCTTCCGCGACCGGTTCGCCGCGGATTTCGAGAGCGCCGGGAGCGACGGCGCGAGGGACGCGGCGTCGGGCGCCGGCGCCCCGACGAGGTCCGCGTCGGCCTCCGTCCACCGCGCCCGACACCGCCGCCACAGGACCGCGTCCAGCGGCGCCGCGGCGCCGTCGCCGGCGTCGAGCGCCCGCGCCGCGTCCTCGTAGCTCGGGGGCGGCCCCGCCGCCCGGTCCCCATTCCGGACGTCCACGGCGCACGCCCGGGCCGCCGCGCCGCGCCGCGCCCACGCCTCCGCGCGCGCCTCCATCGCCGCGAGGTCCGCTCCACGACTCCGGAGGACGCCCTCGAGGTGCGCGAGGCCACCGTCGGAGGCGTGGCCGGGCGGTGGCGGCGGGCGCGGCGCGACAGATAAAGTGTCGCGCGCCTCGCGCGCGAAGCGATCAGCTTCCGCCCGCAGCTTCACGGCCCGGGTTTCTAAACGCCGCGCGTCCGCGACCGCCTGGTCGCGCTTCCGCTTTTCTAGAACCAACGCCACTGCCTTGTCGTGGTCCGTCCGGGCCAGCGCCCGGACCTCGCTGCGGACGCTCGCCTTGGCCCGCGTGTCATCTGAAATTCGCCTTCCAATTTCTTGGATGCCCTCGCGCTGCATCGCCAGCTCCTCCCGCAGCACCTCGGTCCGCCGGTACTTGGCCTTGGCCACCGCATTCAAATTGTTGTAGGCCGTCTTGAAGTGGACGTCGACGCGCTCCGAGAGCTGCGCGCGGAACTGGTCTTCCGCGTCGCGCTCCACGGCGTCCATGCGGCGGTCGTCGTCCAGGGCCTCGGCGTCCGCGGCCTCCTGCTCCTGGACCGCTTGGACACGCGCCGTCTCCAAGTCCCCCTCCAAGGCCTCGTTCTCGAGGAAGAGCTCCGTGCGCCGCTCCCGCCGGAGCCTTAATTGAGCAACGCGCGCCTCCAGGATGGACACGTCGTGGGCCCACTTCGAGGCGCTCTGCGCTCGCGCCCGCGCGTCCTGCCGCTCCGACCACTCGAACAACTCCGCCCGCTCGTCGGCGTCGGCCTGCCGCTCGATCAGGAGCAGCCGCCGCTCCTCGTTCTCCTTGCTCAGGCGCTTGTTCAGGTCCCGCGTGTCCCGGTAGACGCGCTCCGCGGCGTCGCCGGCCTCCGTCAATTCTTTGACTTTGAGCTCGTAGGGAGACGGGGGTTTCACCTTCTTGCCCTTCTTGCCCTTCTTCTTCGGCATCGCGGCGTAGGGCAGCCCGGTAGGAGCCTTCGTTACTCTGCAGCCGAGTGTGCCCGTCAGGCGGCCCCAGCCAGCGTGCCCAGCCCGTTTTGCGCTGCGCTAAGCTGAACCCGCACGTTAGGTCGTGTCAAGCATATGAGCTACCTATGTACCCCGCGGCAAACAACCCTTCGCTCACTATGCACTATTGCTGTGAAATCCGCACGCAATTTTGGCCCAAGTTTTTGGCTATGAGTTTTGGCCATAGCAAGTGCTGCAGCAACACTGCTTGCGACGCGTTACCCACGTTAGCAGCATTCGACACGAGCGCTGGACGCTGCGACCATACTAACCGAGTGGTGTCTTTCACGAGCGCTGCGACCATAACGCCTGAGAGCCTCTCCCTGTGGCAGCCGCGCAGCGCAGCGACATAAATGGCCGCCTACAACGCACCCAACATCTGGACCGCCGCGTCGGACGGCGATCTGGAGACCGTCCGCGCCGCTGTCGACGCCGGCGCGCACGCGCCGGACCAGCCGGACGCGCAGGGCTACACCTGTCTCCACGCGGCGGCGTCGTACGGGCACCACGCCTTGCTGCGCTTCCTCGTAGCGAGGCCCGGCGTCGACCTGGACTGCGGCGACGAGGACGGCGACACGCCCCTCCATGTGGTGGAGGACGTGGAATGTGCGCGCGTCCTGTTATTGGGGGGCGCCGACGCCGCGCGGCGCAACGCGGAGGGCCTGTCGCCGGCGGGCAACGCGCGCGGCGAGGGCCGCGACGCCCTTGCCGACCTGCTCGCCGCCGCGAACCCCGCGGCCGCGGCGGCCGACGATCCGTCCGTGATCGCGGCGCATAAGGAGGCGGCTGCGGGCGGCGACGCGGCCATGGAGAAGCTCGAGCTGTCGCTCGCGGAATTGGCCGAGGCCTCCGGGGTGACCGTCGACGGTGGCGAGGAGGGAGGCGGCGGGAAGCGGGCGCGGACCTAGGATTGTAAAGTAGTCACAAGATTATTAGCTGTTCCGGCTCGGCGAGCTCCTCCGGCTCGGCGAGCTCCTCCGGCTCAGCGAGCTCCGCGATTCGAGGGTGGGGATGGTCTCGATCTCGGGGAAGTCGCCGTCCGCGGTGGCGTTCGCCTCCGTGAGCCACGTCGCCTGGCTGTCGTCCTGGCTGTCGTCGTCGAAGGTGCCCTCCAAAAGCTTCGGCGGCTCCTCCGTCACATCCGTGCGGAACGAGCCCATGGAGCCCACGGAGCCCTTCGTGTCCGGCCGCGACTGCGTCGTGCCCGGCCGCGACGGCGTGCCTGGTCGAATGCCGCTCCACTCGTGGTAGTCCGGCGGCTTGGCCCCGGGCCGCAGGTCGCCGCTCTCCCGGGCCTTCGCGTTCAGCTCGCCGTCGTAGCCCCATCGCGAGCTGCGCATGACCTGCATCGCGTCGGCCAGGAACATGTTGTTCTCGTAGGCGTAGGCGAGGTACTCTTCTGCTCGTTCTGCATCGGCCATGGCTGGATTTTCCGGGCACATCTTCCGGTTCAGGAACAGCTGGTAGAGCGCGTCGGCGTTCCCGACCGCGGCCGCGGCCTCGAGCTGCTCGACCACGATGTCCTGGCAGGTTTTTGTAGTTTGGGGCTGCTCGTGGTCCAGGCGGGCGGTCCGCGGCTCGCCCACGACGTACTCGAACTCCTTCGGCGAGCGCGCCCACGGCACGCTCGCCGTCGGCGGCGCGGGAGGCGCGTCCGGCGACGCGGCGTCCGCCAGCGACCCGAAGGTCTGCGGCGACGCGGCGCCGGGCGTTTGTGGTTGTGGTGTCCCTGGTGACTTCGTCTCCTCGGCGGGCGTGAGGGGGCGCGGCCGCGGTGGGGGCGGCATTGCTGCTTCTGGTGGCTTATGTGCCTCCAATTGTTATGGGTCCCCAATTGTGAGCAGTTGGGCAGCACTTATGTGTCTCCAATAGTCAAGCTGGTGTGCTAATCCAGCATGCAGCACGCAACGCAAAATCGTGCATGCGGGAAATAAGGTAAAACCCGTAGCGTAAATCGTCGACGTCGACGGTCGCGCTGCTTTATTGCTGTATGAATGGGGCAGTGTAATCCATGATGAGGCTGCCCTTAATCCTTGTCGCGGCGGCCACCACCGGTGCCGCCATCGATGCGACCTCCTCCGCCAGCGCCATGCTGAGGCTGCCCCTACTCATGGCAAGCTACCTCACCGCCGCTGCCGCCATCGATGCGCCCCCGCGCTTCAGTGACGACCCCGAGCGCTGCTCTCTCGAAGCCAAGCTGTTGAGTGTCGCGTCGCGGCACGTCGATTTACAAATAAGAAGCGTCGACGCAGAGGGAAAGAAGCAATGGGTCTACGGCGAGCTCACGATCCACTGCTCGGTCATAAGTAACGGCATGGAACTGTTACCGGAGCTGCGCGTGTCGTGGGAGGACGTCGGCGTGGTCAACGTCTGGGTGCGCGGTTTAAGAAACTTGCGGGGGCGCATGCTCTTGGACGTGGAGCACGCGCCCGCGGGCTGCACCACGGCGACGGGCGCCTTCGAGGTGGCGCTGACCGGGCTCCTGGACGACGACGTGCCTTCCTACGAAGGTGAAGACGCGGACGAGGTCCTCGCTACCACTTCGGACGGGACCCTCGTGCTCTTCGATCGTAGGGACGAGAGCGGCGATACCAAAATACCCCTGCGCTTCGCGCTGCCGGCGACGCGGCGCGACGCGTACGCGCAAGCAGTTAACGCCGTCGAGCGCCTACGGCTCTGGCGCGAGACCATCGGGCCCTGCGCGCCGAACGAGCGGGCCTGCCAGGCGGGCCAGATCATGGCCTTGGTGGATGGAGCGCTAGAAAGCGCACGCACGGAACCGGCGCCCAGATGCCGCCTGTCCCTCGACCGCCCGCGGAACCACGAGGTGCTGGTCCTGGGCCACGTGAGCTGCGAGCTCGGCGTCGAGGTCTACGAGAACGACACCTGGCGGTGGTGGTCCTTCCTGGCCGGCCCGGTGCACCTGGACGCGTACCCGTCCGAGGCGGACGGCGGCTCGGCCCTCTGGAGCACGGCGGCGGGCCAGGGGTGGAACATTTTGGATGCGAACCACAGCGGACAGGTGTCCATCAAGCTCCGGTCCGCGTTTAGAAGGGAGGGCGGCGGCGGCGCCATGGACGGCGGTCTGCGGAGCCTCTTCCGCATCGAGGCGGCGGCGTCGTTCGGCGTCCCCGGGTTCTGCGACGAGCCGCGCTGGTTCCACGCCGCCAAAACGATTTCTTATAGACCCTTCGCGGAGCCCGAAGTGCCCGCAATTATTCTAGACCGCGATGCGTTACAACAGCGGCCCACGTCCTACGCCTGCGCGGTCGCCACGATCCTCTACGGCGCCGACGGCGATACGGGCTACGTGCACGGCGCGCTGACCTTGAAGCGGTCGTTGCAGGAGAACGGTGTAATGGTGCCGTTCCACGCGTTGTTGGGCGACGGCATGACGTCCGTGAAGCGCGTGCTGCGGGCCGCGGGGTTCTTGTGCAGGGACGTCGCGCAACTGCAAAGCGTAGGCCACTCGTCGGCGCTCCCGGCTCTAGGCTTGGGCCAGTGGGCCAAGCTCCAGCTGTGGCACCTCGAGTACGATCGGGTCATCTACCTGGACTCGGACGTCCTTGTCTTGCGGGATATCTCGGAGCTCTTCGCCTCGTTAGATGATGGCGCGCCTTTAGCCGCGCCTAACGATTACTTGAGTGGTGGCGTCCTCGTGCTCAAACCTTTTAAAGAAGAGCCCTTCGCCGCCACGCTCGCGGAAGACCGCGGCTTCTACGAGTACGGGGAACAAGATTTTCTCAACGTGCACTTCGCGGGGCGGCACGCGCGCCTATCTCTAGAATACAAGTGCTCCGCGGAGAAGGTCGCGTCGGGCGAGTCGGTTGCTCTGGACCAGTGCTCCATCCTGGAGTTCGACAGCTGCCCGAAGAACGGCGACGTGGCTTGGAAGCCCTGGCACGGCGTCGGCATGTTCAACGCCACGAACTTCAAGGTCTGCTTCCGCGCGCCGGACGCGACCATCGCCCGGCTGACGGCGCGGTGGGCGGCCGTGCACGCCCGCGCTCTGGCCGACCTATCCGCGTCGGGCGTGGCGCTGGCGCCCCCGCGGCCCTACGGCCCCCTGGCGGACCTGACGCACTTCCGCGTCGTGGGCTCGGGGCTGTCGTCGGTGTAATGTGTGTTTTGTTTCTCCGAGTACTTAAGGTGGAGTTATTACTCAAAGGGGTTTGGGGGGGGGGGGTTGGAGAGGGTCAACGGAGCTTATACCATGTGAACAGAGAGAGGCTGCACCAATTTCGACTGCGTGACACTGCACTCCTCTGCGTCTGGCGCCTGCGTGAGCGTCGCGGCGTCGCCATCGATTTGGTGGAGCGCGTTGTTGACGTAGAAGGGTCCGCTCGGAGCGTCGCCGTCTTGCGCCGCATGTGGCGCGGTCTGATTGGCGAGGACATCTGCGCGCACCAGGGCTTGGGTGACCCAGTAGCGGGTGAGACTAATGGCGGCGACGATGGGGCAGCAAACGACGAAGAACCCGTATACTAGCACGAACGAGAGTGTTTTTCCCGCGTCCTTGGCCTTCTCGTAGAGCGGCCCCCAGTAAATCACCAGTTCCAGGAAGGTCACTAGATAGAGAAAGAAGCACATCCAAGCATACCATTTGCGAATACCCTGATTGCATTTGATATAGGCAGCAGGGCATCTGCGTCTCGGATTGGTGAATGGAATCATATTGTTTCTGTGACTGTTTGGATCGGTGAATGGACTATAACCACGGGCGCGGTGCCGCAGGTCCAAGTATAGCATGAGGAACCCTAATCCGGCAGCAGTCGTGGCAATTTGGTAGATAGTACGGACCGAGCGTGCGGCGTTGCGGACCGCTGCCTCGTGTCCTGAGGTTCCACCTCGCAGAGAATCCGAGTACCCCACGGCCAAGAGTCCAATGGAGAGTTCGACAAGGGACATGATCAGCAGCGCACGTCTCCCCGTCCCGCAAACGCTTATAGCTCGATCAGCAAACTCCATGTGGGCAGCGGCTGTGGGCGATGGGGAGAATGGAAAGCTGCAGCCATTGAGACAACGTTTGAGCGTGGACTGATGCAGCGTTTGCGCTACGTGCGCCACCGATCGAAGCGTGTGTCTGCCTGGCATGACATTGTGGGTGGGCCCATGGGTGGTGAGTCTAGTCGGGTTTTTGTGGGCGTAGGGGGTGGGCGCGAACCCGACCACTGGAGATACAGGTCCAGCACCGGAGCGCAAGCGCAAGTTGATGTCGTCCGGAGAAAACCCGCACATTTAAAAAATTCACGCCAAAAATTATTGCACCGGCGCGACGGCACGCAATCGACGCGGGGCAGCGATAGCGTGTTACCGCAGCATCGATGCGGCCGCGGGGCAGCGCGTCGATGCGATACGCAAGCGTGCTGCTGACCGCAGTATGCACGCACGCCTTTTGGCAAAAGCCCAAGAGCGCCCCCGTCGACTACGACCAATTAAGCCCCTACGGTGTCTACGCGAACGCCACCTACGACTGGGGCGCCGCGAAGCGGCGGGTGCTCGCGCACGCGTTGCGCGACGTGGCCCGCTACACACTCGATGAGACCCCGCAGAGCGCGAAGCTGGCCGTGCGGAGCGCGCTACGGGATAAGACGCACGCCGTGTGGCTCCTGCAGGGGCGCCTGTTCGTGCACAAGGCCTATTTGGGCGAGATGAAGCGAGAATTGCACCTAAGGTTCATGAGTTCGGTCCTAAGAAAGAAGACGGTTGGCAACACTGTATATACTTTCGACGAGGGCGCGTCGGGCCCCTCCAAGGCCTGCGACCCGCACTTGCCCAAGCTCGTGATCGCCAAGAAGGGCGGCGACCGCCAGTGCGGCGTGCTCGTGCCGAACCCGTACTTCGGCGACGTGTACCGGACCTGGGAGCGCGAGCGGGCGGCGTTGGTGGCGCTGGGAAAACGGCGCCGGTGGGAGAACCGGCTGGCCCAGCTCTTTTGGCGGGGCAAGATTCGCGGGCGGGAGAGCGTGGTCCTGAAGGAGCGGGACTGCCTGCGCGAGGCGGGCAACTACGCGCGCCTCCAGGCCTCTTCATTAACGGCGCTCGACCCCCAGGTCTTCGACGTGCGCGCGACGTCTTGTAGACCTCGACCGATTCGCTCTGCGTCGTCCGATCTGTGCCGGAAACTATTACCGCAGAACGACGACCTCGCGAAGATCCGGGACTCGGGCTGCCGGGCCATCCAGGGCCGGTTCATGAACCACGGGAAGTTTAACACCTTCCAGTTTTTACTGGACCTGCCGGGCTCGACGACCGGCTCGTACTCGCGGAACTTGAATCACCTCTGGCTCCTGGGCGCTGTGGTCGTCTTCTGGAGCGGGCCTCTCTTGGAACCGGGCGGCGCCTTGCAGTGGTACTCGGCCGGGCTAGAAGACGGCCAGACCCACGTGTCTCTTAACGTCTCGACCGCGAAAGCGACGCTCGGCCGCATCCGCGCCGACGTCGCGTGGCGCGACGCTTTAGTTAACAACGCGCGCGGCGTCGCCGACGAGCTCCTGTGCGGCGAGTGCCTCGGCGCTTATGTCTCTACCGTACTCCTCGCCCTAAGACAACGGCGGCCCCGCCTGGACGCGGCGCTGAACCAGCACGCTCAGCACGCCTCGAATGAGACGACGCTCGCCGACTTATTGCACGGCGAGAACTGCGCGCGCCACTTCGCCGCGGGCCTCGTGGAGGTCGTGCGGGGCACGCCGCGGAACCGGCGCGAGCCGGGGTGGTCCGTCACGTGGCGCACGGCCGCGGCGGGGGCCGCGGCCTGCGACTTCCTGGGGGCGCTGGCGGCGCCGTTCCGCGACCCGAAGATGAGCCCCGCGGGGCGGCGCGGCGGGGCGCGCGTGCGGGAGCGCGTGCCGGGGCGGGCGTCGCCGCCTTGAGTATGTTTTTTGTAGTTTATCGGCGCCGGCTGGCTTCCAGCCCGTAGAACGGAGTGATGGCGTTGTGATACTAGTGTGTGTGTGACTGCTTATTGTTGCTAGCCCCACTAGTACGGACCAGACCCCCAAAACCCGTCTCGGAGTCGGAGCAATCGCAAAATCTGGTGACGTCAAGAGCTTTGATAGAGCCCAGCTTGCTGCTAACAGTTGCTGCATTCAGCACAACGCACCCTGCACGGTACCAGTTCGCCTCTCCTTCAGGAGTTCTTTAGAGGCGAATTAGAGCGAGAACTCCTCCCAACCAAAAAGGTTGAAGCAACAAGGTGCTGCAAAACGATGAAGAAGGTCGTGCTGCAGCTCGACTACCACCTCGGCGGCCAGTTCGCGGGCCTCGCCACGGGATTGGCGCGCGGCCTCTTCGCCTCGCGCGGCTTGGACGTGCAGCTCGTCGCGCCCTGCACGCCGGGCGGCGAGGGCGCCGCGGTGGTCCAGCGCCAGCGGGAGATGGAGGACGCGGTCGTCGTCGGCGTCTGCGAGCAGAACTCGCTGGCGGCGGACGCGCCCCTCGTGGCGTTCGGCGCGATGTTCGACCGGTCGCCCCTCGCGGTAGCAATGCAGCGCGGCGCGCCGCTGAAGAATGTCGCGGCGCACGTCGATTCCTTGAAGCTCATGGAGGCCTGTTTGAATGGCGTCGACGTCCAGGAGATCTCGAGGGTCGACGAGGCCCACCGCAAGGCTTTACTCCTAAGTGGCGAGGTCGACGGCATCCAGTGCTACCACACGACGGAGCCGCTCTCGTGGTTCGACGCTATAAATGATATGGCCATCCACCCCCTGTGCGCGACGGCGCCGGGCGGCATCGGTGCCTTGGACTTGGGGTATTCCCAGGCGCTCTTCTCCACGAAGGACGCGGACCGCGACGCGCTCGGGGCCTTTTTGGACGGCCTGTTCGACGGCTGGCGCGAGGCGGCGGCGGACCCCATTCGGGCCGGGGAGGAGATCGCTTCGTTGGAGACGGAGGACGACGCGGCGTTCTTCGGGGCGCCAGGCCGCGACGCGTTGTTCCACGGGGCCGTCGCCGCGCGCTGCGCGCCCATGGCGCTCCGCCAGGCAAGTATTTGCGGGTCGATCGACACACAACGCTGGGCGCGCGTCGATGCTGCCTTCCAGGAGGCGCTCGGCAAGGCGCCGGTGGAGGTGATCGCCGTCGGCGGCTACCCCAAAGCTTCTATAGTACCGGTGGGCCACGTCGTGGCGCGCGCACTACGGGCCGACGCCCGTTTAAGAGCGAGACGCGTGCACAAGATGACCGGGGCCAAGCCGCGTGTGGCCATCGTGCGCGTGGGCGATCCTGAAGGCCAAGCGGGCGGGTTAGAGAGGGCCAAGGCTTTAGCAACGAACGAAAACACGGACGCCGTCGAGTCCTGGTGGGCCAAGGAAGCGCTTTTGAAGGGCGATGGCATCGACGTCGAGATCGTGGCCCTCAGTGACGACGCGTCCGTGGAGACGGTCGCGGCCGCGGCTAGAAGTGCCGAGGCGCGCGCGGACGCGGTCTTGGTCGAGCAGGATGAGGCGTGGGACCGTCCCTTAGTCGGGGGCCTCACGCAGGACGTGGACTCTATGATGAATCCATTGATGGTCGAGGCCACGCTGCGGACGCTCGTCGCGGCCGAGCTCACGACGGCGCCGGGCGACGACGCCGCGTTCCTGGCCGACGACGTGGCCCTGAACTTCGTGGGCAAGGCCGTGACGGTCCTGGGCCGCTCCCAACATCTGGGGGCGCCACTCGCGCGCGCGCTGGCCGACCGCGACGCCACGGTCACGGTCTGCCACTCGAGCACGCCCGAGGACTTGCGCCACCGCACGCTGGCCGAGGCGGACTACGTGTTCGCCGCGGCCGGTTGCCCGGGCCTCGTGCAGCCGGGCGACGTCGGAGCCGACACGGTCGTCGTGAACGTCGGCACGACCTGGGACGCCGCCACGCAGAGTCTGTTAGCGGACGTAGACCCCGAAGTTAGCGCAAGAATTGTCACGCCGACACCCCACGGGTGCGGCCCGGTGTGCGCCGCGACGCTCGTGCGCCGCGTCGTCGCGGCCGCCGAAGGCCGCGTGACCGCGGTCGGCGACCTGCCGGCCGCGTGGCGGTTCACGGGCACCGCGCTCCGCCGCGACGTGACCCTCGAGTCGTTCACCGCGGCTTCCAAGCTCGTCCAGTCCGTCGCCAAGTTATGCGACGCGCTCGACCACCACCCCACGGTGCAGATTAACGAAGCGCGCGTCTGCGAACGCGAGGGCGGCTGCGGTATTTCTATCGAGTTCACGACCTTCTCGGCCGGCGGGACGAAGACTGCTAAGGACTATGGAGCGGCTTGCGAGGTCGAAGAACTGATCGCCGAGGCCACCTCATCCTGAGAGAGGCCTCTCTGAAGCCCCTCTCCCTTCTGGAACTCCCGTCCCCTCCCCTGTCTCGTGAAGTTTCCTCTCGCTCGCTTAACTAAAACGTTAACTTACTAGTAAGATTGGCTTTAGGAAAACTCGTCCGAGTATTCATCGTCCGAGTCGCTGCGCCGCGAGGGCCTCGTCCGACGCCGCGGCGGCGAGTCCTCCTTCTTCTCCTCGGACGGCTCGGGCTCCTTGCCCTCGCACAGTTTATAGGCGTCGGCCGCGGGCACGTCGTCGGGGTACATCTCGACCCGCGCCGCGAGGCCCGCGACGTCCCGAGCCGTCCGGCCCCGATGGTCCTTGGCGCCGCCCGACGCGCCGGCAGAACGGAGCTGGTTGGCCACCTTCGTCCGCCCCCAGGCCACGGCCAAATGCAGCGCGGTCAGGCCGCCCTCGTCACAAATACGCACGTCCGCGCCGTGCTCCAGTAAAACGGCGACGACCCTACTTGCCCCGGCCGCCGCCGCGTAATGCAGGGGCGTCCGCGCGGCGGCGTCCTCGGCGTCCACACTAGCCCCGGCCCGCTGTAGTAAACACCGCGCGCACCGCGCGTGGTCCTGGTCGTCGGCGGCTTCAAACGCTTTAGCCTGTAGGTTGCGGCCCGAGCCCTTTCCCCCGGCGGCGCAATCTCTCCTCAACCGCCGTTGCGCCGCCGCGACGGCTCTTGCCGCTCCTAACGCCACGAGATGAAGAGCAGTTCTTCCAAGTCTAGGTGTCCGGTCCCTCGCGGACACAAATGCCCAGGGCGGCCGCATGAGGGCGCCGCTCGACGACGCCGCGCGCGTTGCGCCCTCCTTTTGTAGGGCGTCTCGCAACCGCGGCAGCGACCCGGTTAACGAGGCGTCCCAGACATGATCTAAAGCTTCGCGCTGACCTTTCGACCGCGCGGCGTCCCTCGCCCCCTCGCCCCGCCGATCGCGCGCACAATTGAGGGGGCACGCCAAGAGGCGCTTCCGGTCTCTTGGTGAGGCGCGCTCGTTGGCATCTAACCGGAACTTCCTGGAGGACGCGTCCAGAGAAAAGGGCGCGAAGCCGACCACTTCGTACGCTCGATCTAAGTTCGAAGCTGTCCCGCGGTTGCGCGACGTCTGCTGGGGGTCCCGGTCGTTTTCTCCATAAATCTCGTCGTCGTGGGCTACACGTGTTGAAGCCAACAAGTAGGAATTCACGTGCGCATCCCCGCCGGAGCACCACTGCGATAATAAACGAGCGGCGTCGGCGCCGCCGATACTGCGCGTGGCGCAGGCCGCGTGCAGAGCGGTGCATCTCGTATTCACGTGGCGGCCCCAGGGGTCCGCGCCCCGACTCAATAGCGCCACGATAGATCTCACGCGCCCCCGCGCACACGCCGCATACAAAGCGGTGGCGCCCTCGTCGTCCCTTAAATCGATGATGCCGGGGCTTTCATCTAATAGCAATTCAACAATGTCCGAGTCCTCTTTTTGGACGGTAGTGTCCTCGCGCGCATGCGCTGAAGCTAAATGCAAAGCGGTCCGCCCTCTTACATTCTTCTGCGCGACATTAGCACCGGCGTCAATGAGCGAACGAGCTACTTTTCTACGAGCACCACCGCCCCGAAAGCAGGCGTGCATCAGGGGCGACCAGCCGTCCACGTCGCGCCCGTCGATCTCGAAGGTCGGGGCGCCCGTCGGCTCCAGGTCCCCCTCGTGCTGGACCTCGTCGCCCGCGAGCAACGCGTCCACTAATTCGTGCAGCCCGGCCTCCGCCGCGAGGTGCAGGGGACTTCGCAGGCGCCCGTCCCCCACCAACCTATCGAGGGGAAAGGCGCAGGCGTCGAAGAACGTCGACCGTTTGAGTTGGGGCCGTTGGGTATTGAAGTCCGTCGCTTTCGTATGTGAGGGCGTCGTGCGCCACCCATCAAAAGCGTCGTGGCGGCCCGGCGCGCCGGGTCTCCCCCCCCTCCTATTCTGGTCCGGGTCGACGGCGTCCAGCGCGTGCGCGGCCAATGTCGCGACGGCCCTGGCCGCGCGGTCCTTGTTGCGGGTTACGCCTCTATCATCGCCGTTCCGATAATTGTGGTAGGCGCCGGGCATCCGGTCTGCTGAAAAGCCCTTGGGCTTCCGCCTCCGCACCTCTTCGTCGTCGTCGCTCTCCTCCAGATGCGTCCGGTTGAACGACAGGTCGAACTCCCGCAGGACCATCCGTCGCAACGACCTTCGGGTCGCGCCGGTCTTCGCCAGATCTTCCGCCAACGCGCCGTCGTCGGACCGCAACGACCGCGTGGCGCCCCTCCGCAGTAACGCCTCGCAGACCTCGGTCGGGGCGTCCCCGTACGTGGCGCAGTGCAACGGCGTGAACCCCGCGCAGTCGTGCGCGTCCAGCACGGCGCTCCGCGCTTTGAGTAATTCCGCGAAGCCCGCCAGGTAGGAGCTCTGCGCGGGCCAGGCCGCCCCGGACTTCCGGAGCCAGGCCCGGGCCGAGGCCGTGCCCGCGCGGGTGTTCGCACCCTCGTTTATACAAAGTTCGTCCCCGACGGCCTTCAGCGTGGCGGCGGCCACCGTGCGCGCGGAAGCACCCATGAGCGTCGGGGCCAGCGCCGGCGCGCCCACCCGCATTCTACGCGCGTCCCGGCGTTCCCGGTGTGCGCGCTCCTGTCCTAACCGCTCGCCCTGCGTGGAGCCCGCGTCCGAGTCGGAGCGCTCCGAGTCCGACGACCGATGCGACGGCGCCGACGCGGCGCTGGCCTCCGAAAGCGACGCCTCCTCGTCCTTTTGGGCCGCTAGGACGTCGTCGATCAACCGCTCGTAGTCAACTTTTAAACGGCGGTCCCGGGTCAATTCGGGACGGTTCCTCGGCGGCGTGAAGGCGTATTGCGCGGCGAGTTCTTCGAGCGTGCCATAGGCCAACTTCACGTCCATGTTCCGCAAACACGCGTCGAACTGGTCGAGCGTCACGCAGCCGTCCGCTTTGGGGTCCGCGCGCTCGAAGGCTCGCAGGAGTTCGCCGGCGTTCGTGCGCGTCTTCCCGGGGCCGTCTTCTACGATTTTGCCCACCTCCGCGTAGCGGCGCGCGGCCCGGCGCGCGCCCTGGCGCAGCGCGCGCCACAGCCACAGTAGCAATGCTTCTCTTTTGATGGAACTATCAACATTTGTGGGAGGTTCGTCACACAAAAGGGGCGTTTTGGACCGAACCGCGCCGCACAGGGCCCCCGTCCCCACGTCGACGCGCGCATGCCGCGGGAACAGGTGCGCCGCCTGCTTTCGCGACGCGTCCTGGATGCGCAGGAAGACGGGCTTCCTACACTCCGCGCGCGCCTTGGCACTGGGATCCCGGTTCTCCGCGTCCCGGTTCTTGGCGTGCTTGCGGCACGGGTCGCCCACGTAGCGCCAGCCCCGCTTCTTGTGGACTACACTCACGCCGGTGAAGAGCCGCTCACAAATGCGCTGGGCGGCCTTGTCGTCCGCGAACAGTTCCGCGGCCACGGCCTGCGCTAACGGGGCTGTGCCCAACGCCCCGTTCTGCACCAGAGCGTTGGACGGCAGATCCAGGAACGCGGCGCCGCTCGTTAATAAAGCTCGTACTGTTAACATGGTGTGCGCGGGATCGACGCAAGCGACGCCGTAATGCACGGGCGTCCTTCCTAAATCGTCCCGGGCCGTGGCGCAGGCCCGCCAGGCCGCTTCGCACCGTAGTTCCCGATGCCGGAGTTCGCGATCCGCTTCCCGGGCGGCGTGCTCATACGCATCCACCAATGCTCCTTGCGCCTCGCGCCGTCGTGAAGCGCGGGCCTGTTCGACGAGATGAGCTCTTAATTCCTTCACCTTGGACTCGTACTCGGCCGACGCCTGGCGCCGCCAGGCCTCGCCGAACGCTTGTAAGATCTCCGAGCGCCCTTGTAATGCCGCATAGTGGCAGGCCGTCCGGCCTCGACTATCCGCGACCAGGGCGCACCGCAGGCCCAGGCCCTCGGTGAAGCCGCACCGCTTGCACGCCTTCCGGAGGGCCTGGAGATCGCCGTCGAAGCACGCCGCGAGGACCGCCCGCGCGTCCAGGGACGGCGGCGCTATATTATCGTCCGTCAAATCCCGTCTCCCGATGCGCGGCCGCAGGTACCGCGTGCGCGCGTCGTAGACCGCGCGGACCCGCTCCGTGTCCCCCAGCTCCACGGCGCCCCGTTCCAACGCGAAGCGCGTCTTCTGCTTGCGCGTTTCTCGTATAGCACGCGCGTGCTCCTCCAGCCGCGAATCGTCGGAATCCCCGTCGAAGCGCTCGGGCGCCGGCGCCGGCGCCTCGTGCACGTCGTCCTCTTCGCTATCGCTCTGGAAGGCGACCACCTTCCGCAGGGTGTTGGCGGCGTCGTCGCAGCTCACATCTAATGCGGCCCTTTTAAGGGTGGCGCCCGCGCGTCCAAACTCCTCCCGGGCGACCTCCTTCAATACTTTTGTGGCTCGGTCCCGTTCGACCTCCTCGACCTCCGACGAGGTCCGCCGCAGCACGTGTCGAACGTTCTTCGACGCCTCCGCCTCGGACTCCAAGGCCGCCGCTCTCAGGTTGGCGAGCGTCTCCGCCGACGTCTCCAGCGAATCCTCTTTGATCTTCTTCGCACTTAATAATAGCGCGGACGTCGCCTCGGCCGAGTCCTGCCTTTGGAGCGTGAGCCGCTTCTGGGGCGTGCCGGCGGCCGTCGCCTGGCGTCGTATGAGGGCCACGCTCACGTTCTCCTCGCGGTCGCCGTCGTCGTAGGCCACGTCGCAGGCGTCTCCAGTAGCTCGTGCGATGGTGCCGGCGTACCACTGGTCCCCGCCCTGGAACTTCGCCTCGACGCGGTCGCCCGGGTGGAAGCTCATCCTCTTTTGTGCTTTGCTGCTGGCTGTTTGCCGAAAGGCTGCCCCGACGGCGGTTCTGCCGGCGCGCGGCGCTGTGACGCTGGACGCCGCGATGCGTCTGGAAGCGAGATCCGGGCGTTCCGCTGGCCGAACGCAGCCCCAACCGGCGGCACTGGCTCCATGCAAAAACTGGGACTGGCTCGCTGCGCGCTATCTCTCTGCGGCCGCGGGCGGACCGGCTCGTGACATGGCGTAAGGTCCAATGCGTCGCCGCCCACAAACCCCTGGGAGCACGACGGAGCACGCGTCCACTGCGCAGTCCAGGACCTCCACGCCACCGACGCAAGCGCCCGGAGGCGTAGGGTCCGGTTGGGAGGGTTTCCCAGTATTCCGCCACATAGGAACCCCGGGGGACGTGGAAGACTAAAGCGCGGCGCCCTTACGCGGCCGAAGTAACCTACGGAATTCAACGCGTCGCCTACTGGGGCAGGGCCGCCTTGTCGATGCCCGCCCAGGGCGCGTCCTCGATGAACATGAAGCTGACGTCGCACTCGTCCTGCGTCGCCTCGCCGGTCATCACGCAGGACTTGCAGAAGTCCTGCACCTGCGCCGTGGACATCTTGTTGAGGTCCTCGAGGACCTCGCAGTGGCCGAGCTTGATGCAGCGCTCGAGGCACCACGAGGCCGTGTCCTGCACGGCCTGCTTCTTCTCGAGCGGCGAGATGGAGTCCGAGTTGTCGTAGCGGAAGCCGCCTGCGCGGGGCGCGGTCATTTTGCGGTGTGGGCCGTGGGCGTGAGGTGTGACGTGCTCGTCGGCGCGCGACTCGTATGAGTGTGATGACGTGACATGCTCGTCGGCGCGCGACTCGTGGTGTGTTGATGCGTGCGGTCCGCAGCGGTTTCTGTCGGCGGCGGTTTCCGTCGGCGCGCGTTCCAAAGGAGCGTGCGTCGCATGCGTTCAAGCGCTTCCGGCGATGTGTGTGGTGCATGACGGCGACGTGCAGCCGGTGTGGGCACCGCGCGGCATCCGTGCGCCGTGCGCTGCAAATGGATCTTTTGGGCACTGCTGCGCACCTGCTGAATCTGCCTCGTTCTTGACGACGACTGCGGAAAAAGTGACCGTCGTGGGCGCGATGAACGCCCGCGCGCCCGCCGCCAATGCAAGGATGGATACGGTCTTCATGATTAGTGCTTTTTGGCTGTCTGCTGCCTTCCGTCCAGGACGCTCTGGGGCAGACCCGCACGAAAGCAGCCCTCCGCGCGCGCCCGAAAGCTATCCATGTGCGGTCCAGACACTCACCCAGTGAAGCATCCCTCGGTCGTGAGCTCGTGGGAAGGAACGGAACAGCCAAGCCAGGGACAAATCGATGTCCAGTGGCAGCCTTCGAACGCGTCCCAGGCAGCACCGCTCGACCATGCGAGCGCTCCTCCTCCTGGCGGCCGCGGCGCCCGCCACCGGGCAGCGGGCCGCGCTCCTCGCCACGGGCATCCGTGCGGCCCCCATCGTCTACTTTCGAGGCCGGGAAGAAGTGGCACCCGCGCCGGAAGGCTCTCCGCAATTAGCCGCGCC
>Ga0302122_10000859_pt1 | contig 19018 bp, 13 predicted proteins | sample CB21_SCM_MG_FD_203115 | JGI IMG/M metagenome (GOLD analysis project Ga0302122, IMG submission 203115) | Marine microbial communities from Western Arctic Ocean, Canada - CB21_SCM | ecosystem: Environmental > Aquatic > Marine > Oceanic | place: Canada: Western Arctic Ocean | collected 2017-09-28
ACTCATATCTACAAAAGACACGGCTCCCGGGCGGCCTTTGACATTCGCGGGCCGCGGTGGGCTGCGGTGGTGGCACTGGCTCTTCATAGAGGCTCTTCATTAGAAAACAACACACTTAAATTTACAGCGTCACCTCCCGCACGGGATGCGGCATCCTCTTGAATTGCAGCCGGCGCTCGCCGCGGGCCGGCCCGTTTTGCCGATGCTCGACCAAACATGGCTCGCACAGATCGAGATCGTCGCGCCTGTAGAGCACGCCGACGATCGGACTCGCCTTGCAGTTGCCGCAGGTCGTGCCCGTGTGCACGTCCGAGGCCTCGTCGAACACTTTGACCGCGACGCTCTCGCCCGCGGCCGCGGCCTCGAACACGCCAGGGGACGAGACGATGAGCCCTGAGCTCGAGACGTTCAGGAAATGACGCCGTCGCTTCGTCGCGTCGGCGGCGTCGTCGTCATCTCGCCGTCTTTTTGGCGCCGGACGGGACTCCGTCTGGAACGCCGGCGGCCGACTGCTCTGTGCGGCCGCGCGGAGAGCTGCAAATAAGGACTCTTCGCTGTCGATGCGCGTTTCTTCGCCATCGACGGTGACGAAGAGCGCTGCGCTCACGCTGAGCGCTGCGAGTTTTGCGAGCAGTCCATCGGCGTCGTCGTCAGTAGCAACGCCGTCGAGGGTGCAGATCCGCAGCGATGCGGTTAAGTCGTCGTCGGCCAGCGCCGACGCCTTGGCTGCGTTTATTGCACCGCTGACGAGCTGTTCGGCTGCGCTCCTCGCGACAGCATCACCCTGCGGCACTGGATGATCCGTCTCTGGGGTTTCTTTTTGCGGCATGGATGACGACATTGGGCTGTCAGCCATCGATTGACCTTTGAGCAGCGGTTCGCCGGCTTGCTGCTCGTTTTAGCGCCGCTTTGGCAGGCCAATTTGCAGCCAAAACTGAGCCCAACTTTTTTGAAAAGTCCGAACGAAAGAGTCAGCCGGTCTTCGGAGCACTGCTTAGAACCAGAAGGGATTTATGAAGCCTCGGGGTGCTAATGTTTAGCAGGGGCAGGGCACCATCATCTTGGCCGCCTCGCGCGGCGACAACATTGCTCACGACGCGGGCGAGAGCGCTGCATTTCGTGAACGATATAGACATCAGCGGCTCATCGCCTGGCTGTGCTGAAGTCGTTTCGTGTGGGGCGCACTCGAGCAGTGGACAGGAGAGCCTACTCTATTTTTGCACATAAAGCCGCGCGAACTGCGTTACACAGCCGCGGCGGTCCGCCAAAAAACAGCTACGATAACGCGCTGCGACGAACCGCAGCTGCACTGCAAGTTCACCAGTCATCCCGCGCCGCGCCCGCGGCGACGAGCCGCAGCTGCGCTGCAAGACCACTCAGCAACATGGCGGACACCTCGCCGCCCGCAACAGCCAAGCGCGCACGGAAAGCCCCGAAGAAGATGAGCGACGCCGCCCTCGAGGAGGACCTCGACGCGGCGGAGGACGCGCAGCTGCAGGAGGCGCTCGAGGCGTCCCGGACCGAAGGGGCGCCCGAGCCGGAGGCGCCCGCGCCCGTGGACGTAGAAGAGGGCAAGTTCTACAAGCGCGACCTGCCGGACCAATGTGTCGCCTTCGCGTCGCCGCGGGGCCGCGCCTGCTTCGAGTCGGCGCTGGAGAGTGGAGGTTTAGAGGGCTTCTTCGACCTGATCGCGCAGTTCCACACGCAGAACGAGCCGGCCTACTGCGGGTTGGCGACCTTGACCATGGCCCTCAACTCGTTGCAGGTGGACCCCGGCCGCGCCTGGAAGGGGGTCTGGCGGTGGTACGACGAGTCGCTCTTGGACTGCTGCAAAGATTTGAAAGAGGTGCAGCTCGACGGTATTTCACTAGAAGACTTCGTCTGCTTGGCCGCTTGTAATGGTTTAAGTGCGGACACGCGCCGGGCGCGCATCGGGGACGAGGACGAAACTAGGGAACCGGGCGGCTTCGTGCAGCACAGCGCGACGTGCGGCAACACGGGGGCCGGGTGCCACGTTCTCATAAAAAACGGCACGCTCGCGGACCTGAGGAAGACCGTCGTCCGGGCCTGCGGGGCGAGCGACGTCGTGTTGGCGGCGACGTACAGCAGGAGAGGATTGGGCCAGACGGGCGACGGCCACTTCTCGCCCGTCGGCGGCTACGACGCGCCCTCGGACCGGGTCCTGTTGCTGGACGTGGCGCGCTTCAAGTACCCGCCCCACTGGGTGCCGCTCCCGCTGTTGTATACGGCGATGCAGGCCGTAGACGGGAAGACGAATAAAGCACGGGGCTGGTGCGTGTTGTCGCGCTCCTCGAGCGTGCCCGTGGAAGGCGACCTGACCCAGGCGTCCGCCATATTGAATGCGATCACGGGCGGCAAGGCGAGTAAGCACACGGAGCTGCCCGGACCGAAGAAGCCCTCTTCCAAGAAGAGCGGCGGGTCCTCTCGGAAGAGCGGCGACGCGACGCAGCCCGTCGCCCGGAAGCCGGCCGCCCGGAAGCGCAAGGCCGCGCCGGACAAGTGCGACTGGTGCAAGGGCGCGGACCACTCCGCCGCCGGGCCCAAGGGCGCCCGGACCCTGTGCCCGCCCTGCGGCGCCAAGTTCGCCGCGGGCGCCGGGCCGCCGACGATGGACCTCGCCACGGGCAAGTTCCCCTGCCGCGTCGCGGGCTGCTCCTCCGAATTCGACACCGCGGCCGCCCTATCGTCGCACCGGCGCCACTGCGACGGCGGCACGTGGACGTGCGACTGGTGCGCGTGCCCCGTTGAAAAGGCCGGCCGGAAGAACCCCGGGCCCAATGGCCCCGCGACGCTGTGCGGGCCGTGCGGCGGCCGGTTCCGCTCGGGGGCCACGGGGCCGCCGACGCGCGACGCGGACGGCGGGTTCGTGTGCGACGCCTGCGGGCGCGTGCACGAGACGCTGGGCGGCCTCGCTGCGCACGCGCGCGGCTGCGACGGCGGCGTGTGGCGCTGCGGCTGGTGCGACGCGTCGTTAGCGCAGGTCGGGCACCGGCGCAACCCGGGCCCGGCCGGCCCGGCGACGCTCTGCGGGCCGTGCGGCGGGCGCTGGCGGGGCGGGGCCACGGGGCCGCCGACGCGCGACGCCCGGGGCCGCTACGTGTGCGACGAGTGCGGCTCGGCGCACGAGACGATCGCCGGGCTGGCGGGCCACCGCCGCTTCTGCGACAAGGGAATTAGTACACTGGTGGAGCCGGACGACGCATTGGTGGACTGCCTGGGGCTGGGCGATTTGGAGGAGGCGGAGTTTGGCGTGGGAGAAAAGGTAGAGGCGTTTTGGAAGAGCGATCGGGAGGGCCCGGCCTGGCACGCCGCGACCGTCTTCAAGGTGCAGAAACACGCGTTCGAGGTCGAGTGGGCGTCGGAGCCGAACGTGTATAACCGCGTCCCCGCGAAGCACGTGCGGGCGCTGGGAGCCAAACAAGTGGAGGGGGGCGACGCCATCACGTGGGGCGGCTCTTCACTGTCCATTGCCAAGGAAGGCCCGGAGGTGACGCACAAAGCGCTGGCGGCCTGGGACTACGCCTGCTATTCCGCCTCGCGCATCGACAAGGGGTGGGACGGCGAGGCGCTCGTGAAGGCGCTGCAGGGGAACGCCGAGGCATCGTGGTGCCACGTGGGTCAACAAGCCGCCGAGGCGGCCCTGACGAAAGGCAGCTCCTTCGCGGCTTATGAACTGGGGCTCCTGGACGGCGGGCGGCCGCGCGGCGCCTTGGATCGTCTACACACGACGCTCGTGGAGACGTTGGTCGCCAAGGCCTGCGACCCCAAAGTGCCGGCCATCCCGCGGAGCGCCCCGGGCTTCCAGGCGACCCTGCGCCGGAACTTCAAGCAGGGCGCCGCACGGGCGGAAGCGCCGGTCATGGCCCTGGACGGGTGCGACGTCGCGGGGCGCCGGGCGCGGCAGTTGGCCGCGGACGAGGCGGCTATATCCGTGGCGGAGGCCGTGGACGATTTGAAGGCAGTGGTACGGACGGGCGACTGGTACGCCCGGTTGCTGGCTTTAGCAAGGTGCGTCCTCGCGCGGCGGCGGCACGACGCGCGGTGCGGCGCGTACGAGCGGCCGGGCGGGCCCGCACCGGAGTTGGGTTTGAAACCGTGGCCCCTGGATGCTCGGGCCGCGGAGGACGCGCGCGTCTTCGTGACGAAGGACGCGGACCGGCGGAAGCGCGACCAGCGCGAGGGCCGGCAGCGGGGGGGGCGGGGCGACATTGGGGACCTGGCGGGCGACCCGGCGGGGGCCCGGGCCTGCGAGACCTTGTTGGACGCGGCGCGCGCGGACGGACTCGGGGGCTTCACGCCGTGGACGGACCTGACGGTCGGAGAGCGCTGCGCCGTCGCCGCGGCCCTGTCATCGCTCATGGTGATGCGGGGCAAGGCGGACGCTGACCGCGCGCTGGAAGCGCTGCGTACGCTCGGCAAGTTGAAGCGCGCGGCCCCGCGGGCCCTGCCGCCCCTAGTGTACGACGTCCCGGACCGGCTCCACGCGACGGTCTGCGGCGTGTACGTGACGCCCGGCGGGGCGCTCGCGGCGGTGGTCGACGGCGCGCCCCGGAAGCGGCTCAAGGTCGTGGCCAAGCTCGGCGGCGTGAGCGTGGCGCCGCCGGCGGCCGTCGTGCCGCAGGGGCCCGCCGCCAATAGGTTCGAGACGATCCGCGGGGCCGTCGGGTCGTTCCGGCGGACGCCCCTGGGCAAGGACCGGGACGGGCGGACGTACTGGGCGCTGGGCGAGCGGTATGACGTGCTGTGGCGCTGCGACGCGGGCGCGTGGAGCATGTGCTGCGACGCGGGCCACTTCCGGGCCTTTTGCGCGTCGCTCGGGCGGACGGCGGGCGAGCGGTTGTTGAAGCGCGTCCTCTTAAAGCTGACGCCGGCCTTCACTTTTAAAGTGGAAGGCGTGGCCTGTTCCTTGTGTGGGGCCGCGCCGCCGAACGGCCAGCTCCTATTGTGCGATGGCTTTCCTTGCGAGGAGGAGTGGTGCTTCTCGTGCGCCGGCGTGACGCGCGTGCCCGACGGCGACTGGAAGTGTAGGGGCTGCGCGCCGCCGTCGGCGGACGTGGCGGCCCAGCAGTGGGCGCAGTGCGACGCGTGCGCGAAGTGGCGCCGCCTGCCGTCGCACATCGTGCTGCGGAAGCTGCCAGCGCGCTGGACCTGCGACATGAACGTCTGGGATGGTGACCGGGCGGCGTGCGACGCGGCGGCCGACGACCGGCCCCAAGGGTCCGCGTTCCGGGCGCGGGGCGGGAGTATCATCTTCGACGGTGGCGCGTAAAATTTTTGGTGTGTGTATCTTTTTTTTTGTCCGGGGCGTGGGCGTTTGGTCTACGACGAACGCCTCTAAAGCATTCTCCAGATAGGGATAAAATGGAGTGGTGTGTCAGTCACGGGTTTTTGAGCCGCGCACAACGAGGCTGGCTCTCGTATCGGTGCGCTTATGTTATAAATAGGCACGCTGCGCTGCACGTCTGTTTCGTCCACGCCATCGCTGCGGCTCTAACGCATCAATGCGGCAGTGCACAATGCTCTCACTCTCACTGGCCCTTGCTGCTGCTCTCCGCGCACCACTGCGGCCACGCGTGGCACAGGCCGGTGTCACCGCACCGCATCAGGCCGGCTTTGACGCCCCACCGCGCCGGACCGGCGTCGCCGTACCGCACCGCCCCCGCACCACACGCACGGTCCTCGCTGCCGAGGCGGTGCCCGGCGACGTCCTCGCCGCCGAGTCGGTGCCCGGCGACTGCACGCCGTTCATCACCGTCCGCGAGACGAAGGACCGGGGCTTGGGCGTCTACGCGACGGCACCGATAAAGAACGGCACGTTCCTGACGGACTACGTAGGCGCGGTCGTGCCGAGCGAGCAGCTCCTCCGCGACCACCCCGACGCCGAGCCCGAGTACGCCTTTCGGGTGGATGAGGCCCTTTATATAGACGCCCAGAACTCGACGCACTGGTCGAAGCCTGCGTAGAAATCAGCTTTTCCGGCGCCCCACGCCATCGACGCGATGACTCACTTGTTGATATACACAGGTCAAAACGCATGAACCACAACGCCCTCGACGGGAATGTGGACTTCGAGGTGGCGGCCTCTCCGCCGCGCGTCCGCTTCACGACGTGCCGCGACGTGAAAAAGGGCCAAGAACTCACGTTCGATTATGGGACCGAGTTCTGGGAGGGGCGGAGCTACGCGCCGGACGCGACCACGGACGGCCGCATCTACGCCCGGCCGACCTTCTGCGAGGCCGTGGACCTGGGCGTGCCCCTCTCCGCGGGCGCGCTCCGGGACATGCTGCGGGCCCGGGCCTCGCGCGCGGAGAAGGTCGCGGCGTTACGGCGCGCGCTGGATTATTTCGGCGTGTCGGGGGAGATCGACGTGCCACCGCCGCGGCTGCTTCGGTTGTTGAGACGACCGGCGGCACGCGTCGACGCCGCGGACGCGTCGCCGCGGCAACTGGCGAGAGCTTTGCGCGTGTGTCTGGCGTGGGACTAATACATAAACAGCAAGCCTGTGTGCTTATGAGCGAAGTTCCGTTTTACTCAGGACTGGTTTTCCTCCGCGATCTGCCAGAGCATGGGATCGTCGAAGAACTTGGCGATGGACACGTCCTCAGACAGCCCCTTGCGCCGTCGCGTCTTCACCATGAACTCCCGCGCCAAGTGGGGCGGCGGCGACGGTTCTAAGGGATGTAGGATGATCGACCGGTCCAACGGGTCGCCGGGGCACACGGCCCAGTGGTCGAACCGCGACGAGCACATGGCCTGGCCCTGCGTGAAGGCCCGCAGGTCGGTCTCGAACCCAAACGAGTCCACGGCCGGCAAAAAGGCCCGGACCGTATAGAACGGCGCGCCCGGCTTCGGGGCGTCCTGGACGATGTGCCCCCGCCGCCGCGCCAACACGGGGTACACGGCCTGGACGCAGTCCGCCGGGCACTGCACGTCCACCGCCAAAATGGGTTCCATCAAGCGCGGCGCCGCCATCAAAAACGCCGAGTAGCACACGCGCCGCGCCGTCGGGATGACCTGGCCGCCGCCCCGGTGCAACGCCTGGTCCGCGATGGCCGCGTCCAAAATCTTGAACTTGACGTTGCGAATGGGCTCGTCACAGAGGGGCCCCTCTCTACAACCCCACTGGAAGCCCTGGACGATCGACTCGCGAGCGGCATTCAAGAGCTTCTTGTCCACTTCCGAAGGGAGCGTGTCATCTAATAGTACATTAGAACACCCGGCGCCGGACTGCGCCGCCCCGACAGCATCGGGTCCAAAGGCCCAGATGCTCCGCGCCGCCAATAGGTCCCAGTCGTACTTTGCTCTAAAATGGGCCCCGACCTGCTTCTTGGACCAGTCGCTTCGGACGTCCCCCCGTTCCAGGTCGTCCGCGACGCCTTCGTCCAAAGGTTCCGCGATCATCGTGAGCTTGTTCCTCTTATTAGGTGTCTCCGAGAAGCACTTCAAGGACGACGTCTCCACGACGGTCTCGCAGAAAGCGACGACGGGGTCCGCGACCTTGATCTCCACACTTGAATACATCTCCCGCAGGTCGTGCATGGCGCAGTCCAAGTACAATTCGCCCGTTCCAACCACGACGTGCTCGCCGGACTCTTCGACCTTCGTCCTCGCCAACGGATAAGACTTGGAGATCTTCCGCAGGCCTTCGATCATCTTCGGCAGTTCCGCCGGGTTCAGGGGCTCCACGGCCAATTTTACGACCGCTTGATCATCAAAGCGCGGCGGCTCGAAGATGGCGCAGGGGTCGTCCGAACTATCGTCGACGATGGTCGTGGTCTTCGCCACGTGGGCCCCGACGCCCTCTAAAACGACGCAGTTGCCCGGTCCGGCCTCCAAGACTTCCGTCACATGCCTCCCGTGGCAGATTCCTACTCCCTGTACAATACAAGGTCTCGCGTCCTCCGGGTCTTCCGGCGAGTACGCCTCGCCTAGAACACGTACGCGATTCCCCACTCTAATTCTACCGGAATACACGCGCCCGTACGCCACGAAGTCCTTGGCGTCCGGCGTGCTGAGTAGTTTGACCACGTGCACGCAGAGAGGCCCGTTCGCGTCTCCTAAGCACATGCTTTCAAAACGCGGCCCTTCTAAGATCGCGTAGTGCTGCTTGACCTTCACCGAATTACGATCCAACGGACACGGGCCGTGGACGCGCAACAAGTCCACGAAGGCCGGCGCCGCCCTATCCCTAAAGAATCTCCGACAAGCACATTTCAGTAAAGGCCGCGGGTCCAGCGCCAGGTCCTCCCGGGACATGCGCACGCCGACCTCCAACAGAGCCTCCTTCAGCGTCGACGGCTCCTCGCCCAGCACGTGCGAGTAGATCTTGTACAGCGGCTCCAGGACAAATGCCACGAAACTGCGCACGCTCCGGCTCCCCGGGGCGGGCACCCCCCCGAAGGCGCCCGTGGCCGCGTCGAAGTACCTATCGCCCCAGAGCCTTTTGGCGAGTTGCGAGGCGTCCACGGAATTCTTCTCGGCGTAGACGCGGGAGAAACTCTCCAGCGAGAAGATCCAGCCGTGGTGCGCGCTGGCGAACAACACGTTCCCCGCTATGGGCGAGAGTAGAGGCGCGTCTTCTTCTAAATCCAGCCTTAGACTCGCCGCGTCCCAGGCCTCCTGGATCGTAGCATTTATATCATCGATGGTGTGGCAGAGTTTGAAGTAGGCGTCCGTCGGCGGCAGTTTCAGCTCGACGATGAGGCGGTCCACCTTGTTAATCACCAACGTGAGGGAAGCCTTGTGCTCGATGGCGTGCGCGATCACCCTTTCCGTCTGGCCCACGCACCCGTCCACGGCGTCCACGACTATAACGCACGTGTCCGCGACCCTCAAAGCGCAGGTGCCCTCATCTGAGAAGTTCGAGTGGCCCGGGCAGTCCACCAAGTGCAGAGCGAAGTGCTTGCCCCGACTATCCGGTAAAATGAGGGAGACCGGCGCCATCTTGATGGACAGCTGCCGTTCTTGCTCGTCCTTCCGCGTGTCCGAGTAGCGAATGGTCTTCGAGGGGTCCCACTCGGCGTTGTGGGCCCGCTCCACCAACACGTCCATCAACGACGTTTTGCCGCAGTGCAGCGCCCCCATCACGCACGCGTTCCGGAGGAGGCGCGGCGCGTCCAGGAGCCCCTTGAGGAACGCCGTCGTGTACCCGGCCGTGGTCGGCGCCCCCGACGTCTCCAGGACGGAGAAGGTCTTGACCGTCGCCGGCTTCAAAATCGGTTCGCTGATGGGCTGCGCGTCCTCGTCCAACACCACGGTCTTGACGTGGGCCCCGTACACCTCGGAAGCTTCGGGGTAGTACTGCTTGTCCTCGTGGAGCGTGATGGCCCGGCTCTCTTCCTCTTGTGACGGGTCTTTGTCCATCGGAGCGACGCTCACGTCTTCCGGGACGGCGGGCGGCGCCGCGTCCTCCTCGTCGGAGCTCTCGCCGCCGACCATGTTCCCGAACTCGTCGAAGGCGTAGGAGGCCATGGCGGCGGCGCGCGGCGATGCGGGCCGGACGGCGAGGTGCCGCGCAGGGCTCCGCTGGGCGAGGAACGCGTGGCGTAACGGCTGGAGATGCGCGTGAGCTGGGCACTTGTAGTGTATGCTCAGCTCTAATGTGCAATGGACGACCACACTGCGGCCTCTACTACGCAAAACCCGACATCGTCAAAACCCGTTTTTAGCACGTAAAGAAGGATCTACGCTGGCGGACGGGCGAGCCCTGGGAGGGGTCGTGGGCCTCGCGAGGCCATCACTGATTCGCACAAGCCCACCGAGATGCGCGCTGCGCCGCAGCGGCTCCGTGGACAGGACCTAACGCACCGTGCCAGAGGCTGCCCGCGGCCACCGATTACCTGCTAGCAGCGGCCGCAAGGACGCCTCCGACGCGTGACGCCCGCGCGCGCGCCGCCAGCGCCGCATGGCCCTCCCCGGCACCCGCGCGGCCCCCGCCACGAAAGAGGCCTTCCGGCCGCCGCGGGCGCTCCTGGGCGGGCGGACGCGCACGGCGGCGCCCCCCGGCGCGCCCGCCCAGGTGTCCTGGAACGGCCTGCCGCGCGCGGCGGTGGGCCGGCCCGCGCCGGCGCGGACCGCGGACACGTTCCGGCCGCCGGAGCCGTGCTCGGACCCCGCCCAGCTCCGGCGGCTGGGCGTCTACGACTACCGGCCGAGCGCCGTGGCGCTGAACCTGTGCCACACGGCCCTGCGGGCGCCCGCCCGCGTCGCGACCGTGGCGCGGCGCGGCGCGGGGAAGCGGCCGGCGGCCGGCGAGACCACGCGGCGGGGCCTAGCGGTCATCGACAAGTACGCGAACCGGCCCCCGCTCTGGGACGAGCGCGTCGCGGCGGCGGCGCAGGACTGGCGCCCGGCGCGGCCCGCGTTGCAGACGCGGCCGGACGCGCAGCGCCGGGCCCCGGCGCCGTACGTCCACGACGACCGGCGGGCCGCCGTGGGCGGCATGCGGGCCGCGGTGATGCGGACGGGCTGGCGCCGCGCCAAGCACGGGCTGGACGCGGCGGCCGCCCGCGAGGACCACGCGGCCGGGGAGGAGGTCAAGTGGGCGCGGCTGGCGACGCGGGCGGTCCATCGGACGACCGCGGCGCAAAAGGTGGACACCGCGCAAACGATAGGGTGGTGGCCCGTGCAGAAGCAGTCGCGGGGCCCCGCGACGACCAATACACGGCGGATAAGGGAACGACTGAAAGCGCCCGTGGTGCGGGCGAACGTGACCTACGACGCCTGGACGGACCCGAGTCTGGCGGCGCTGATCGGGAAGAGCGAGCGGTGCCAGGCGCTCCTGGCGGACGGCCTGCCCGACCGACAGGTCCTGCGGTCCATGGACACGCTGAAGCGGCTGTGGGCCACGGGCCTGGACGCGGCGCCGTACACGCCCCGCGGCGTCACGAAGGCCCCCCACGACGTGCCGGCGTTCGCCCTGGGGCGCGCGGGGGGCGACTGGGGCACGTTCGTGGACGAGCACAAGCGGGACGCGGTCCGGCGGTGCGCGGCGCGGTGATGCGCGTGGCGTGTATCCTAGTAATGTTGGCACCTTTATGTGAACCATGCACTATGCATGGCCCTATTGCCCGGCTGGCGTGATGTGGACCTTCGCGTCCGTGCGGCCCGAGGGTGAGCTCGGAGGCGATGTCGGTAAGGGGGGGCGCCAGGCACGTGTTCATTTGGATATAACCGGGGGAGGGAGAAACAACCACATAAGGCCGGTGTTTGATAATAACGTAATTACTCTTTTGCGAATAGGGGATAGGGAGTCTTAGGGAGTCGGCGCTCAACCAGTCCTTCAAGGTCCGCGCTCCCACTTGCGTGATCACGCTCACTTGCAAGTTTTGGTCTTGCCTCCGTGCTGTGCTTGTCGCAGGAGCCGCTCGCGTGCGTCACCTCGTAGATCGCACACTCGTAGTTGGATTTGCACTCCTCGCCCTGCTGCTTAGTGCCCGGTACGTGGTGCGAGCACCGCCCCTCGTACTTGGCCTTCTTGATGGGGTCTCCGTGGCAGTTTGACGACGTGCACTGCTCGTTGCAACGGCACGCGCTGCCATGGCTCTTGCTGTAAGTCTTCGCCGACGCCTCGTGTGCGCAATAATCATCATTTTCGCGAATCAATTTGGAATTACCCGCACTGGCGCGTAGGGTGAAAACTGCTCGCTCTCGGCGAGAGCGGACTTTCGCCGCCGCAACGCGCGCGTTTTCGCTTGTGTCGCTGGTGTGGGTAGATGAGGTCCCGGCGGATTCTTTGAGCTGAAGAAGGGGGCGCTGGGGCTTACGGGCAAATTATTAAATCTATGGCTGAGAGCTCGAGGCCTCAGGGAAAACCCGCACTTTAACACAACCACACCCCGGGCCCCCTAGGAAGATGGGGGAGAGGTCCGTGACCACGTTGTAACAGAGCGCCTGCACGTCTAGTTACCAGAGGAAGTCTATACAGGGAGACTGCGCGGCGGCCTAGACGATGCCTACGAGGTCCTCGAGAAGGTCCTGTTCCTCCTTCTTCACGAAGCGGCCCTTGACGCGGAGGCGCGTGTTCGCGTGCGCGGCCAGGCTGTCGTACGTGACGCGCTTCGTCCAGACGCGGCGCGCCCGCTTGCCGTGGAAGCCGCCGCTTGCGCGAACCGGGGGAGTAGGACGCGAGGACCGGGGGCAGGGTTACGCAACACACAACATTACGCGCGGGGCCCCCGCTAGTGCGGCTGCGGCACGTGGCCGTCCACGTAGAAGTTCCGCGTCGCCTCCGGGAGCTCGAAGGCCTGGCCGTGGAAGCGCGCGTCGACGCGGAGCTGGCAGCCCAGGCGCGAAGTCGGCTCGAGCGCGAAGGCCTGGTCGAGCATGTCCTCCTCCCGGTCGCCGGCGTGGTCGCCCGCGTCCTCGAGGGCGTCGAAGAAGTCGTCCCCCAGCACGACGTGGCACGTCGAGCAGGCCGTCACGCCCTCGCAGGCGCCCTCGAGCGGCACGTCGTGGCGCTGGGCGAGGCGCAACAAGTTGTCGCCCTCGTAGGCCGGTACGGTCCGCACCTCGCCCGTCTTCCGGATCGTGAACGTGACCTCGTAGTCCGGCTCGCCCGCGGGCACGTGGCCATGGCTGTGCGAGTGGTCCCAACGCCGCGGGACGGCCGCGGGCGCGCGCCGCTCCGGGCGCGCGCGCGGCCGCGCGCGCCGCGCGAGGCCGCGGAGCAGGTGGGCTCGCATGCTGCTGGGGGTAGGCTCGCAGGTGCTGTCCTCGCGGCGCCGCGAGTGAATTTGCACGCGCGAGGAGAGATGAGGCACGGATCGCCTAGGACTTGCACGCGCGAGGAGAGATGAGGCACGGATCGGCTATACCTTCCTGGAGGAAGCTCGCGTTGCGAGCGGCGCAGCCGCTGCGCTGGTTTTGATTTTTGGCATGGCAAATGCGTGCGGGTATTTCTGCGGGCTATGGCTTTGCTGCCTGCCGTTTAGCTGAATCTGCAACCATACACGAGCCACACCGGAGGTGTGGACAGGACAGCCACAGTTCTTTTGCACCGCACATCGGTCAGCCCATAAGCAGCCAGGACGGTCTGATAAGCTTTGCACCACCAGAGACCCGCACGCGTTGCCTCGTCGCACGATGTCGCCGCATTCGCTGCTGCTCCTCGCCGCGGCCGCCGCCCTGGCGCCGCCCGCGCGCGAGGCGCGCATCATCAAGCTCCTGGGCCGCGGGCGCGTGGGCCTTCCGCTGGCCGACAAGGTGGAGCTCGACGGCCTGGTCGCGAACCTCGAGGGCCGGGCGCCGACCGCCGCAGCCGTCCGCGGCGACTGGGACCTCCTGTACACGAGCAAGTCGGCGTTCGACCCCGCGAACCCGCTGGGCCGGCGCGTCGACGGCACGGCGCCCGGCATCGAGAAGGTCTTCGACGTGGCGTTCTCCCAGGCCGCGGCGGTCGCGTCGTCGTCGCCGATCCAGCGCTTCGTCACCGGCCTCGAGAGCGTCGACATCCGGCAGGTCGTCGAGCTCGACGCGGCGGGCCGCGGCCGCGTCGACCAGTTCGTCGAGGCCGGGGCCGACGTCGTGTTCCGGCTCTCCGCCTCCGGGAGCTTCGACGAGGCGACGGGCCGCCTCGCCTTCACGTTCGACGACGCGTACCTCACGGCCTTCGGCCTGCGGATCCCCTACCCCGTGCCCTTCCGCCTGCTTGGCGACGAGGCCAGCGGCTACCTCGACACGCGCTACGTCTCGGACACGCTCCGGGTGAGCAAGGGGAACAAGGGCACGACGTTCATCCTAAGGAAACGACCATAGAATGCTTTTGCAAAGTCACCGAGTTGTCTTACACCCCCCGAGGTGGTCCGCCAACCAACCCAACGGCGCGTCGGGCGGCAAAACGTCACCGAGTTGTCTTACACCCCCCGAGGTGGTCCGCCAACCAACCCAACGAGGCGTCGTGCGGCAGCAGGCAGTCGAAGGCCGCCTCGAAGGCCGCGCGCTTGCCCCAGGGGTTCGCCGGGTCGAAGAAGCCCATGCGGGCCTTGGCCGCGGCGGGCACGGGCGCCGCGACGGCCGCGTCGCCGACGCTGTCGCCGAAGACCACGAGGCGCGTGGCGCCCGCCGCCGACGCGGCGAACCAGGGCGCCAGTCGCGCGTGGGCGTCCCGCTTGTTCTGGGCGTGGACCGGCTCGGCGGGCAGCGCGCCCGTGACGACGCCGTCGACCGTCACGAGGCGGTTGGCCAGGACCCGGACCCGGGCGGGCGCCCGCGCATCCGCGAGGTCGTCGTCCAGGAACGACACGCTGGCAATGCCCGCGGTCTCCAGGGTGCCCACGATAGTGTGCTCCAGCCCCGCCGACACGACGGTCGTCGGCACGTGCAGCTCGACCAACTTGGCCAGGGCCTCCCGCGCGCCGGCGCGCAGGAAGCAGGGCTTAAGCGCCTCCGCCGCGCGGAGCTGCGCCATCGTCACGCGGTGCGTCACTAATAACGCGTGCACGTCGTCCCACCAGCACCGGAAGGCCCGGCCCCGGCACGGCGGTGGCCCGCCCTCCTCCGCGAAGCGCCAGTAGGGCGCGAGCGCCGCCTGGAGCTGCGGGTCGTCGAGCCGCAGCAGGGGGTCGTGGCACTGAGGCGCGTCGTGCGCGGTCAGCGTGCGGTCGAAGTCGAAGACCACGTGGAGCGAGGTCACGTCGCGGGGCCCGAGCGCGGCCGCGAGCCGGCCGCCGGCCTCCGCCCCGCAGAGCGCAGCCCCGGGCAGGGCGCGCAGCGTCTCCACGACTAGTTTGCGTTTCCGTGCGGCGAGCGTGGCGAAGGCGTAGTGCAGGGCCTTGACCATGAGTGCTGCGGCCGCGGCGCCAGCGAGCAACCGGGTGGCCGTGCGTTCGCCAGGCATGTGCTGCACAGCTGCTACGTGCAGGCTGCGCGGTGTAGTTGCCGACGTGTGATGCACCCACACACTTCACACACTTTGCTTTATGTGTTTGCCCGAGAAACCCGTACATAAAACCCGTGCTCTCAAAACAAAAACCCCCGGACCGCACGCACCCGCCCACTAGTCCTAGCACCGTAACATAAAACACCCAACTCCACAAGGACCTCAAGGCGATGCGTCGCGCACATGTAAGTTACAAGTATTAGAGGGCCTAGATCGACGCGGAGCGGAGGAGGCGGTAGCGGGGGACATCAACCGCGCGCGGCGATGGTCCGCGCGAGCCCGAGCGTCGCGTACCACTTCGACTCGTGGCACTTCGCGCGCGCCGCGCCGGACCGGCGCGGCTGGCCGTCGCGCTTACAGTAGTTGGCCCGGGGCCGCTCCACGTTGTGGCGGCAGCGCGTGTTCGTCGACGGCCTCGGCAGCATCGTGTTCTTCTCCCACCAGGAGTTCCCCGGCGCCGTCAAGTGCCGGTTGTCGCCGTTGATACACGGCGTTTCGAAGGGCACCTCGAAGCGCCGCTCGTAGAGGTAGCGCACGTCCCGCGCCGCGCGCCGCCGCGCGTGCGTCAAGCTGGCGGCTTGCATGCGCCGCGGGTCCGTGGCTTCGATGCGCGCCTGGCGTCGCCGCTCCACCGGCGTCGGGCACCGGGACGACACCATGCTCACGAGCGAGGGGCGCCCGGGTGCCTCAAGCGCTGCGGGGCTCCAAGCGCTCAGGAGCGACCCGTCCTCCGGAAGCTTAACGCGCCGGTCCTTGGTGAAGGAGTAGGCGTCGTCGCGCCGCGGCGCCAGCCAGGGGTACGCGTCGATCGGGAGGCGCCGCCGCGTCTTCGAGGGCCACTCCAGCTCGACGCCGCCCAGGGGCGCGACGCGCTGCTCGGCGGGCGGGAAGCGCCGCGCGCCGCCGAAGGTCCCGGGCCGCCACCCGGGGGCGCGGTGCTTGCGCCGCGTGAAGCTTGCGCCGAGGCTCACGGAGGTGATTGACCGGTCGCTCCGCGTGCTCGCCGGGCGCCCGTCGAGCGACGACGCCGTCGCGGGGGGCGTCCACCGGCGCGTCGCGCGTCGCCGGGGCCGGCTCGCCGCCGACCCCGTCGTGAGCACCGAGACGTCGTCCAGCATGGATCACCGACCGCTTCGTCGACCTCGTGTCGCTGCGCTCGGGGCTAGGGCGCCGCTGCGTGCACGCCGGCGACGGGGCACAGGGGGAGACGACTGCTTCTGGAGCGCGCCCAGGGCAGCGTGGACAGGACTCCCGGCAGCACGGGAAAAGAACTTCTGCACGATTTGGCCGGGGCAGCAAGGCGCAAGTCCCAGAGAGTAACGCAGAGCAAAAAGCCCGCACGCTAAAAAAGCGCCTGGCCTCGACTCGCGTGGGTGCGCTCGCAGCCTAGTGCGATTGCGGACATCTTGGAAGCGGTCCTTTGGACCCTCTCCCACGTACCGTCGCAGTCGCGCCGTTCGTCTCCGGCAGCAGTCCAGCAAATTTGCTTTCTGCAGCCCGGGCTCGCGCCATGGCAGCCCGCAGTCCGCCGCCCGGCATCCCGGGCGTCACGTCACCCTGCCAGGTGCCCATCGCGTCGAAGACGCGCCGCAGCCGGGGGCGGAAACAGGAGCCGGCGCCGCGCTGGGGCGACGGCCCGCAGACGATGCTGGCCCTGCGCAACTGGGCGGGCCACGCCTGCCGCGACATTAGGGACGCGGAGTCGGTCCAGCAGCTCGTGGCCTTGCTGCCCGGCGGCAGCGCGGAGGTCGTGGAACAGACCACGAGGGTGCTACTGGACCGCGCCGCGAGCGGGTACGGGCGCGACCCCGGGTGCGCGTGCCGAGGCTGGCGCACGTCCGTCTTCCGGGACGCGCTCGCGCAGATAGGCCATCCGGCGCTCGAGGCGTGGGGGGACGACGGCTGCGAGCACAACGGGAATAATCCGTCGCTGCCCGAGCTCGAGGACCTAAGGCGAGGCGGCATCGCGGACGGCGTGCTCGCGTGCGCGCAACGGAGGGACCGGGAGACGCGCCTCGCGGTCGTCGGGCTCTACATCGCGTACATCGTGGCGCTGCCGCCAGCCCTGCTCCACCACGGGGCCCACGGGAACTTCTCGAAGATGGCGCCGGCGCGGCGTCCGCCCCGCCCGTACGCCGTCGATCATCCACCGCGCAGGTGCGCCTCGCGGTCGCGGCCACGGCCACGGAGGAGGCCGGCCGGAGCGTCGCGGCCCTCGAGCACCTCGACGGCCTTTGTTTGGCCACGCGGCCGGACCGGCTGGACTGCCGGCGGCTCTACGTGGCGGCCCGGGACGCCATGGGCCGGGGGCGCGTCGTCGCGGGGGCCCTGAAGCGGGGCACCCTCGCGCTGCCCTTCTGCGACGGGTGCGGCGCGCGCGCGGCCTCGTGCAAGCGGTGCGCGCGGTGCCGGCACGTCTTCTACTGCTCGCGCGCGTGCCAGAAAGAGGCGTGGGCGCGGCCAGTCGCCGGCCACGCGCGGACCTGCGCCGCGCTCGGGGACCTCCAGCGGCGGGCCGGGGCCATGACTTATGGATTGGACAAGATGGTCTGCGCCGAGTGCGACTTCGGGCCCACGACGCCCGAGCTGCTGCGGTGGCACTGCACCCTGACGCAGCACCGGCGCTGGCCCGCGCGGGACCTCCTGCGCTACGGGGACGCCTCGGGGAGCAGCTCGGGGTCCGACGTGGAGTAACGTGTGTTGTTTGTCCTACGAGTAAGCTCCATGTCCATGAAATCGGCGAGTTAAGAAAGACCCGCACGAAAGACCCGCACGATTATAAACCCGAACCCGAAAAAAAGGGCGCGTGCAGCAGCATTGCTGCTGGAGGCGATTTTGGACTCGGCATTTTCATAACACAGCAATACGCGTGCCGTCTTGCGTGCAGCGCCAGCGAAAGCTCCGCATCCGGAGAGCCTCTGCAGAGACTGCTGTGTGGTTTCAACCCAAAAAAGCGTCACCACGCGCGTCGTGGACGCGCACCGCTGCGAACAAGTAAAACGCCCGCACCAGCAATGGCCTCCGCCGCCGCCCGCATCCTGCGGGCCCGCGGCCACTTCGAGGTCCTCGGGCTACCCAGGGAGCAGTGCACGTCGGCCGCCGTGCGAGCGCAGTTCACGAAGCTGGTCAAAGAGGTGCACCCCGACAAGTGCGCCCATCCGGACGCCACCGCGGCCTTCCGGCGGCTCCAGGCCGCGAACGACGCCCTGAAGGCGACGGGCTCGCGCACGCGCCATTTGCTGCGCGAGCAGCGGCGGCCGCCCGAGGTGCCGAGCATCGTGGCGCCGGTCCTCGAAACCATCGGCTCGACAAGGGTGCTCGCGGCTGCCGCCGGCTGCCTGGTCCTGGCCGAGGTCTTCCGCATCGCCTTCGCCGACGACGCCGTCGTCGAGCCGGTCCATTTGGTGCCGCCCGCGCGCGAGCCGACGCGCGTACCGCTCGCGCCGGCGTTCTCCTCGACCGCGGGGCTCCCGTACGAGGGCCACTCGAAGGAGGCCATCCGCGCCAAGGTCGCGTTGGGGCTCGAGGCGGCGGCGGTGCGGCGGCGGCAGCGCGCCGCGGAGCCCCCGGTGGCCACGCGGGCGGACCTGCGGAGGCCGGCGGCGATGGCTCGGCGGAGGAAACATACTACTGTGAATAATAACCTAATTAAGTTACCTCCTCCTGCAGCTCGACGAGCGTCCCGTGCGTCTCCTTCGGGTGCAAGAAAATGACCGGGACGCCGTGCGCGCCGATCGAGGGCGGCGCGAGTACGCGGAAGCCACGACTCTCTAGGTCTCGCGCCGCCGCGGCGACGTCTTGCACTTCGTGGCACACGTGGTGCAGGCCGCCCGCCGGGTTACGCGCGAGGAACGCCGCGATCGGTGATTCCGGGCCGAGCGGCTCCAGCAGCTCGATTTGCGAGTCGCCAGTACCAACGAAGCACACCCTGACACCGTGGGCCGGGAGTTTTTGTGGCGGCGAGACGGTCGCGCCGAGCGCGGCCCACGTTTCTGTCGCGGCGGCTAAGTCCGGCACCGCCAGCGCGACGTGGTTCAGTCTACAGAGGCGGAACGCTGGCGTCGACAGCCGTCGCATCTGTGGCGTACGCGGTGCTATCAAACGCATCGGCGGCGGCAG